>Ga0256845_1001845_pt1 | contig 16404 bp, 14 predicted proteins | sample RiftiametaG_FD_189101 | JGI IMG/M metagenome (GOLD analysis project Ga0256845, IMG submission 189101) | Tube worm associated microbial communities from hydrothermal vent at the East Pacific Rise, Pacific Ocean - Riftia | ecosystem: Host-associated > Annelida > Integument > Unclassified ...
TACCGCTCGTCTTTCTATCACATTATTTTCTTGTGTTTAGTGTAAGCTTTCATGAAAGATCACTCTAGCTTGCTTAGATAGATCCAGAAAAACAATCTGCACGTTTTTTAATTCAGGCTACATTTGGATCAAAAAGTGAATCAATTGTTCACCTTTCTAAAATTGGCTATAGCATTTGGTTAAACAAGCAATTTGTAATAACACCTACGCTCCATAGATCACTACAATTTAATAATACTCACTAATTCAATAACCATTTTTTAAGCATATTTTCAATTTGTTTAGGATTTATCGGTTTAGAAATATAATCACTCATACCAGCATCCAAACACTTTTTCTTATCACTTTTCATAACATTAGCAGTCAATGCTATGATAGGTATGTTTTCATTAGGACTGACATTAATATTATTTTTAACGTTTAAACTAGTATCAAAATTTACTTTACCACTTCTAATGATTTTGCTAGCTTCATAACCATCCATTTCTGGCATTTGGCAGTCCATAAAAACTAAGGTATAAGGATTATTTATTGGAGCATTTTTAACAAAATCTAACGCGACTATTCCATTCTCAGCAATATCAATATCTAAACCCAAGTTACTAAGAATTCCTTTTGCTACTAATTGATTAACCTTGTTATCTTCAACCAAGAGTAATTTAGTATCTTTTGGCCATTTAAAAATATTATCTACCAATTTATCTTTTTTAGAAGGTTGTTCAAATTGATTAGCAGTATCGTGATCAGAAATAGTTTTCTCACAAGCACTATATTCTTTGTTAACCAAGGAAAGTGCTAATACCAAATTTTTGGTTGTAATTGGTTTTGGGAAATATGATTCTATTTTAATTTCAGCAAACAAATTGGGATTACTCATATTATTTATGGAAGTCATCATCACGATTTTCATGGAGTCAAAGTTTAAATTGGTTCTAAATTTTTTTGCTAATGATTTCCCATCCATTTTTGGCATGTGCAAATCGACAAATGCAATATCAAAGTTTGCTTTTAACGGATGTTCAAATGTTGATTTAACAAGTAGGTAACCATCATCAGCATTAATTGCAGTACTCACTGTTGCACCCCAATGCGTTAATTGATCAGCCAATATATTGCAATGCGTTTGATTATCATCAACAATTAATATATGTAAATTGCTAATATCAAAAGTTGGTACAACTAATTGTGATTGCTTACTTTTATCCAGTTTTATACTGAAAGAAAAACAACTGCCTTCATTTGGCTCACTTCGAGCAGAAATAGAGCCACCCATAAGTTCACTTAAACTCTTTGCAATAAACAATCCTAATCCTGTACCGCCAAACTTTCTCGTTGTTGATGCATCCACTTGACTAAAAGATTTAAAAAGTAATTCCAGTTTGTTTGCGGGAATACCTATACCAGTATCTGACACACTTACTTCTAACTTTAAATATGGTTGCTTTTCTTCATCTATTTCTTCTAACAAATTGACCTTAATAACAATGTTACCTTCTGATGTGAATTTAATTGCATTACTAACTAGATTCGTTAGGATTTGTCGCAGTCGTCCAGGATCACCTTTTACAAAAGAGTGCTCTACATTTATTAAATCTAAAATAATTTCAACGTCTTTTTCTTGGGCTAACAATGCAATTGATTCTGAAAATTCGCCTAACATATCCCTCAAATTGAAATCAATCTCTTCAAGCGCCAGTTTTCCGGATTCGTATTTAGAATAATCGAGTATGTCATTAATTAATATTAGTAATGAATTAGCACTTCCTTCGGCTAATCTTGCTTGATGCTGTTGTTCATTAGTTAATTGAGTATTTAATAACAAACCGAGCATCCCTAGAACGCCATTCATCGGTGTACGTATTTCATGGCTCATGTTAGCTAAGAAATCACTTTTAGATTTTGCTGCATTCTCAGCACGAGTTTTCGCATTTTCTAACAACAACATAGATTGATGAAGTTCTAAGTCTCGATAAGAAAATAAATAGTGTAAGGCAATAAGCATTGTTGTTCCAGGCCATAAAAACACGATATACAATTCATGAGGGAAATTGGCGGAAGAATCGTACAACGCTATCAAATGGAAAGATGCTAAGGTAAATAATGTATAAAACAATTTAATCTGAAAGGAAAAACCCTGTGCTACAAATATTGACATAAAGCTAATAATAATGAAACCAGCAACGCCATAATTAGCACCATTCTCTAACTGTTTTAGTATCAAATAATATGTAATTTCAGAGAATAGCATTAGAATAGGAAATACTGAAATGAGAAGCCATTTATTTCTAAAGTATCTGAAAACAAATGTTCCGAATAAGATTACAACATAAGTAATACGAAGTAAGACAGTGTTTTCAGCACCAACGGGATCGACCACAAAGTCAGCTACCCAAGAAAATACGCTTACTAACATAACTCCGATGTACAAATATGCAGTGATCGAACGATAGTTTTCTAGCTTATCCGCAAGATAAGTTTTCCCTTCTTTCAAACGCAATTTCGTTAATCCTTTTTCCATGAATATAGTATAGATTAGAAAAGAAACTAAATTTGGCTTTTTTAATGCTTCTGAAAAGGAGTAATTGTTAGGCAAAGGAATACTTGTTTCTCAATAATTAAGGTATACCTTTTTTGGACTAGATAATTAATTTTCAATCCCAGCATTATTTCCTTCCAGCACTCTTTCGGCTCTGTAGCTTGATCGAACAAAAGGCCCCGCAACCACTTCTCTAAAACCTAAATCTAACCCCCATTTTCGATACTCATCAAATTCTGAAGGCTTTACATACCTCTCAATCGCAAGGTGGTTTACTGTAGGCCTTAAATATTGACCCAATGTAACAATATCAACGTCAATACTTTTTAAGTCTTTCATTGTTTCTAAAATTTCGTCTTCCGTTTCACCGAGCCCCAGCATTAAACTCGTTTTAGTTAAAATATCTGGACGATATTTTTTTGCATGAGCAAGAATTTCTAACGTAGTTTCATAGCTCGCTCGCGGGTCTCTAACTGGATGAGTTAGTCGTTTAACTGTTTCTATATTTTGTGCATAAACCACAATACCTGAATCTAACACCTCTTCTAACGCTTTTAAATTACCTTTAAAATCGGGTGTTAACACTTCTACATTGGTTTCTGGATTAACCTTTTTCACCGCCTTAACACATTCTGCATAATGGCGAGCACCACCATCATCTAGATCATCTCTGTCGACTGAGGTGAAAACAATATATTTTAATCCCATTAGCTTTATTGATTCAGCAGAGTTTTGAGGTTCGTCATGATCTAACCAACCTTTTGGGTTGCCGGTATCAACAGAACAAAAACGGCAAGCTCGAGTACAAACCGATCCCATCAACATAATGGTTGCGGTTCCTGCAGTCCAACATTCGCCAATGTTTGGGCACTTTGACTCTTCACAAACGGTGTTGAGTTTATTCCCTCTAACATTGGCTTTTACTTCTTGATAACCCTTTCCGCTTGGCAAGCGAACTTTTAACCAATCTGGCTTACCACCAACTAATTTGGTTGTCGAATAACCTTTCGATTTAACGCCATCTTTTATCGCAGAAAAACCTTGCTCTGTCTCAAATTTTTTACCACTAGAAAGGACTTTGATCGGTATTTGCCTATTAGGTATTTGATTATCAAACATTTGTTTTTCCTACATTTGACTTCCCTATATTGGCATCACTCGAATGGTTGTAATTTAAATATTTCATAATAATCGGTTTAATATTTTTCTCTACATCACACAATTCATTAAGCCTACTTAAAACAGAAGTCTGAGTGACTTCTAGCCCTTGATATCCACATGGATTGATTCTCAAAAATGGTTCTAAATCCATTTTAATATTAAGCGCCAATCCATGAAAAGAACAACCGCGCTTTATTTTTAAACCTAAAGAACATATCTTTTTATCCTCAACGTATACTCCCGGCGCATCCGATATTGCTGAAGATTTAATCTCATACTGATTGAGCAATTCGATAACAATGTTTTCAATCGCAGTGACCAGCTGACGCACACCCATTTTTTTACGTCTTAAATCAATCAAAAAATAAATCACTTGTTGACCCGGCCCATGATAAGTCACTTGACCACCACGATCGACTTTTACAACAGGGATATTTCCTGGAGATAATAGGTGCTCATCCTTACCCGCTTGCCCTTGAGTAAAAACTGGAGGATGTTCAACAAACCATATTTCATCTTGAGTATTTTCATCACGATTAACCGTAAAGTCTTTCATTTTTTGCCAAATAGATTCATAATCTTGGCGATTCAATTGTTTAAAAAGACAACACTGTTTTATTTGAGTCATTGATATCATAATTCAAATAGAATAAATAATTAAAGACAAACCTTTACACATTCCAGATTATTAACGGCTAAATATATTTCATCAAGTTGCTGTTTTGAGTCTGCTAAAAAACTAACTGAAATGGCTATGTAAGTTCCTTTTTTACTTGGATTTAATTTTGGAACATAATAGCCTGGCACAAATTGATTAATAACCGAAATGATTTTATCTTCCGCATTTTGATCCGCAAAAGCCATTGCCTTGAATACAAAATCACAAGGAAAATTCCAAAGTTGTGCGATTGCTTCGTCTTCTGTTATATCATCTTTATTCATAATCAACATTTCAAACCTTTCAAACCTAGAACAACGCCTCAAACCAACGACTAATCCCATCAGACATCTGCCCAAAAAATCCAGTTTCATTAATTTCTTCTAAAGCAACCAAAGGAAATTCAGCTACTTTATCTTTACCTAACGTAAAAGTTATTTTTCCAATCTCTTGGTTTTTTGCGATAGGAGCTTCAATATTTTTTTCTACTACATAATTAGCTTTTAGATTTTTAGCTTGCCCTCTTGGAATGGTTAAATAGATATCATTACTAATACCCAAACTTAAAATGTCTTTATCGCCCATCCAAATTTTTTGTTGGTGTAATTCTTTACCTGCGGTTAAAGGTTTAATTGTTTCAAAAAATCTAAAACCGTATGATAAGAGTTTTTTACCTTCCACTTTTCTAGCATTTTTACTTTTGGTACCTAGCACTACAGATATCAAGCGCATATCATTTTTAGTCGCTGAAGAAACTAAACAATAGCCTGCGGCATTGGTGTGACCTGTTTTTACACCATCAACATTTAAGCTTTCGTCCCAAAGTAATGAGTTACGATTCGGTTGTTTAATTCCATTATAAGTAAACCATTTTTCTTTGTAATAAGCGTATTCTTCTGGGAAATATCTAATCATCGCTGCGGTTAAAATAGCTAAATCTTTTGCCGTAGAAACATGCCCTTCAACAGGTAGACCATTAGAGTTTTTAAAGTGACTATTTACCATTCCAAGCTTTTCGGCATGCTGATTCATTAATTGTGCAAAAACATCTTCACTTCCGGCTATGTGTTCAGCGAGAGCAACTGATGCATCGTTACCCGATTGTATGATTACACCTTTTAATAAATCTTCAACGCTTACATCCGTATCAACTTTAACCCAAGTCAAAGAGCTACCTTTAAAAATGGGGTTTTGTGCCCAAGCATTTTTACTGATGTGAACCTTATCTAACAGATTTAGATTTCCTGCTGCAATTTCTGCCGACACAACATAACTAGTCATCATTTTGGTAAGACTAGCTGGAGGTAATGGCAATTCAGCGTTATTTTCAACTAATATTTTTCCACTTGTATAATCCATCAAAATATAAGATTTAGCAGAAAGAGATGGTGCTGCAGGAACGATAGCAGTCACCGAATAAGAAGAAAATATAGCCATAGAAAAAACAGCAAATCTAAAAAACAAATATTTCATGCAAAAGGCCACAAATAGTCAATCAACGTGGAAAGCCTATTCTTTCCACTAAAAGTGGGCATTATACCCTCTTCGAGATACATGTACACTTACTCTTCGTAGACAATTCTTGGTTTACCTAGTTCCTTTATATCTAATGTTTTAGCCAAACTCTCTGCAATTTTTAGGGAATGAATAGGGCCAATTCTCACTCGATAAAGATTCTTGCCATTTCTTTTAACTTTACTAATTTTAACCGGTAAGCTTATTTCTTTATCCAGCACTTTAGCCAATTTTTGTGCACTTTCATAAACTGAATAGGCTCCCACTTGAACAAACCGATCTTCACCTTTATGTTGAGACTCTAGCCAGTCATAGCTAGATGTTGGATCGGTTAATTTTGGTTCTAAGGTTTTAGCCTTGTTCGACTTCTTTTTCTTGTTAGCACTAATACTTTCTACACGTACTTTGGCAGTTCCCTTTTTGGTCATACCCAACTTATGCGCTGCCGCATAAGAGAGATCAATAATTCGATCTTTGACGAAAGGGCCTCGATCATTAACTCTCAGTATCAATTGTTTACCATTTTCTAGATTGGTTACTTTAACAAAACACGGAATAGGAAGCGTTTTATGCGCGGCTGTTAAAGCCAACATATCATAAATCTCACCACTTGAAGTTCTACGCCCATGAAATTTTGTACCATACCAACTAGCAATACCCTCTTTCTTGTAATTAATTGCATCTTTTCTAACTTGATAAGTTCGCCCCCTCACTTCATAAGAGGTAGGGTTGCCATACCGGCTTCTTTTTACCGGCTTTACAACAACTGGTTTTGCTCTACTTAAATCGATAACACCTATCGGCGCAGCGTCTTGAATTTGCGTTTTATTTGTTGAACAAGAAAAGGTTAAAAGGAGAAAACATCCCACTATAACAACTTTAAAAATCTTAGAAACCTTACATATTTTATAAACTGTATCATTCATAAACTTTAACCTGGCAATAATTTTTTATGTGTTTGAATACCCATCAAGATACCAAAAGAAACCATAAGTGTGACCATAGATGTGCCACCATAACTCACTAACGGCAAAGGTAATCCAACAACAGGCAATATCCCCGTCACCATACCGATGTTAACAAAAACATAAACAAAAAATGTTAAAGTAATTGCCCCTGCTAACAATCGTGTATAAGTTTCTTGAGCTCTCAACGAAATTAAAAAACCTCTGCCAACAATCCATAAATAAGTAGCCAACAAAATTAGTACTCCAGTAAACCCGAATTCTTCGCCTAAAACAGCAAAAATAAAATCCGTATTTCTTTCTGGTAAAAATTCTAATTGAGACTGTGTTCCCTGCATCCAACCTTTCCCTTGCATTCCGCCTGAACCAATTGCTATTTGTGACTGAATAATATGATAGCCAGCTCCTAGTCTATCTTGCTCAGGGTTTAAAAATGTCAGCACTCTTTGTTTTTGATAATCCTGCATGACAAATAACCAATGAATCGGAGCGTAGATTACAATAAATAGAAATAGAGAAATCAATATTCTCAATCTTATTCCTGCTAGAAAAACAACAAAAGCACCAGAGCTAGCAATCAAAATTGATGTTCCGAGATCTGGCTGGATCATGATCAGAAATGTTGGCAATCCGATTAATATACCCGCCATCAATAATTCAGTATAACTTGGAGGAAGCCGACGTTCACTAAAATACCAAGCAACCATCATAGGTACGGCAAGCTTCATTATTTCAGATGGTTGAAATCGGAAAACTCCAAAACTCAGCCATCGTTGAGCACCTTTTCCCATTTCTCCCACAAAAATAACAGCAACTAACATTACAACCCCAGCGGAAAAAACAAATGGTGTCCATTTTAGATAAACACGTGGAGGTATCCATGCAAAAATGACCATCGCTCCAAATGCAATAACCAGTCGAATCACTTGAGCTCGAAGTTGCAACTGGCTCTCACCGGATGCACTATAAAGTACCATTAAACCAAACCCCATCAGCACTAATAATCCGGCTAAAAGCGGTAGATCAATGTGAAATTTGGCTACAAAACTTTTATTGCGCCGATCCGACATATCACTGTTTAGTAGAGTCATTATTGAACCTCCGCTAGCAGTTTATTATTTTCTGCATTGAAATCAGTTCCCAAAGTAATCTCTTTCGATTTTAATTTATTTTGTTTTTCAAAATAGGCATCTAAAACAACTCGTGCAACGGGCGCTGCACTTTCACCACCATGACCTCCATTTTCTATCACTACCGCAATTGATATTTCAGGATTTTGTAAAGGAGCATAACCTATGTAAACTGCGTTATCATGGAATTTTTTATCAATCTCCTCTTTATCATATTCTTCATCTTGTGCAATTTTAATTAATTGCACTGTCCCCGTTTTACCAGCAGATTGATAGGTCGCTCCGTTGAATGCAGTTTTAGCTGTTCCCCAAGGAAAGCGCGTGACTTTTTCCATTGCTTTTCGAACGATATTTAAATTTCTCTGATTACCAAAATTGGGTTGTTCATTTGCAACAATGGGAGCTATTGCTATCCATTTCCCTCCCTCATTTGTCGCCGTTTTCAACCTCAATTTGAAACGAGATTCGCCTGTAGCCAATACACCAACGGCATTCGCTAATTGCAAAGGTGTTGTATTCCAATAACCTTGACCGATCCCAACATTAACCGTATCACCGGGAAACCAAGATCGGTTTCTAGCGCCCCTTTTCCATTCACGGGAAGGCATAATCCCTTTAAGTTCCTCACCCATATCAATACCGGTACTGCGACCAAAGCCAAACTTAAACATTTCCGAAGAAATTAAATCAATACCCATTTTATAAGCTAAATCATAAAAGAAAGGATCGCATGATTGAGTAATGGCTTTACTCACATTCACATGACTACCATGCCCTGTTGGTTTCCAATCTCGAATAATGCGTTGCTCTTTGGTTGGCATAACCCAGTAACCGGGATCATTAATGGTAGTTTCTTTAGTAATAATTTTATTTTCAAGTCCTACCCAAGCTAGCATCGGTTTTATCGTTGAGCCGGGTGAATACAAGCCTCTTAACGCTCGGTTAAATAATGGCTGGGAATTGGAACTTGTAAGCTTTGCATAATCTTTTGTCGAGATTCCGGTCACAAAACTATTAGGATCATAGTTGGGTGTACTCACTAGTGCTAAAACATCACCATTTCTAGGATTAATAGCGACAACTGCACCACGATATCCTTCCATTGCTGCACTCGCGGCTTTCTGTAAATTAATGTCAATAGATAGCTTGATGTTAGTTCCGGGAATGGGGGGATCTTCGTCCAAAGCTTTTCCGATGACTCGCCCTTGCACATCAATTTCAACGGTACGACTTCCTATTTTTCCGTGCAAAAGCTCTTCGTAATATTTTTCTAATCCTACTTTTCCAATAAAACGAGTGGCGCGATAATTAACTGTATCAATTTGCTTAAGTTCTTTTTCATTTATACGTCCGACAAAACCAAGCGTATGTGCCAAAATATTTTTGAAAGGATAATGTCTAACTAATTGAGCCTCAATTCTAGCGCCTTTTAGTTTATGTCCATTGGCAGAAAATATAGCCACATCTTTTTCAGTTAAACGTGTTTTTAATTGAATACTTTTAAATCGCCTTGTACCTCGCATCTTTTCCTTAAAACGAGATAAATGTTTTTGATCAATTAAATTAAGTGTTTTTATCCTATCCAACAATTGTTCAATATTTTTAACTTGCTCAGGGATCACTTGAATAGAATAGACTGATTTATTTTCCGCTAATAAAACGCCATTACGATCAAAAATTAGTCCACGATTAGGCGCCACTCTCTGTACGCTAATACGATTGTTATTTGATCGGGTTTGGTAGTTTTCGTGCTCAATAACCTGAAGAAACCAACTTCGAGCTAATAGTAAAACAAACAGAAGGATAACAACAATAAATGCAAACACTGTACGCGTAATTAATATCTCACGCTCTTGGCGGTGATCTTTAAATGCAGGTGCTTTAAATTGGCTAGTTTGCTTTAACATGAATTCTTATAATTTTACTCATGGTGAGAATGGCCTTAAACCTAGATAAAAAACATCATTCTCGATGATAAGGATGATTAACGGTCACAGACCACGCTCTATAAATAGCTTCAGCCAATATAACTCGCACCATAGGATGTGGAAAAGTTAACGCAGATAATGACCATTTTTGTTGCGCTCTCGCTAAACAATCTGTAGACAAACCATCAGGTCCGCCAACTAATAATGAAACATTGCTACCATTACCTTGCCAATTCGTTATTTGCTTAGCCAGCTTTGAGGTAGTCCAATTTTGCCCTTCAACCTCAAGCGCCACTACCCAATCAGAGGGTTCAATCGCTTTTAAAATTAACCGCCCTTCTTTCTCTCTCCACTTGTCAGCTAATTGATTCTTAGTTCTTTTGGCTACAGGAATCTCAATAAGTTCCAAACAACAATCTTTAGGCAACCGTTGAGCATAAGTAACAAATGCCATCTCAACCCAAGCAGGCATCTTTGTTCCAACAGCAATTAGTTTAATTTTCATTGCATTTATCTATTTATTTGAATATTTAGTTGTTATTCAGCTTGCCTTAAAATTGAGTCACTTCAAGGCAAAAAATATGAGCATACCACTGTATGTAATTATTGTTGAACGAAGAAATGGCGCAATTTTAAGGCAAGCTGAATGACAACTATTGCCAGAGTTTTTCTAATTGATAATAATCTCTTGTTGTAGGTTGCATCACATGAACTATTACATCACCACAATCGACTAAAACCCACTCAGACGCATCTTCACCTTCAATTCCAATTGGTGGCTTACCGGCTTCTTTTAATGATTTTATCAATAATATTCCAATTGACTTAACGTGCCGTGACGAAGTTCCGCTACAAACAATCATAAAATCAGCAATCGTACTTTTTTCTGTGATTTCTAATACTTTAATATCGTTTGCCTTTATCTCTTCTAACTGCTTAACGATAAAATTTTTTAATTCGTGCATAATTTTCACTCTTAATATAACTTAAATTAACCAATCATCAACGGGTTGGTTGGCTTCTATTTTTTCTCTAATTTCTGTGGAAGAAATATCGACTTCTGATATTTCCATGTAATAACACTGTCCTGCTATTTTAGTATTTAACAACTGATTAATTTCCTGATTTACTGTAAACCCATAGTTTTCTGCCTTTTCTACCCAACCATGTAAACTCTCTCCGGCTCTATTAACGAGCAAAAGATTACATAAACTTGATAGCTCTCGATAACTATTCCAGCGATGGAGGCTATTAAAGTTATCAGCACCAACGATTAAAAATCGATTGTTTGCTATATTTTTATTACTGATAGCTTCATAGCTTAATTCTTTTAAACTATCAATAGTATAGCTTTTTTCTCCATCCTTAGATGATCGAACGCCTTCCCTTTCATCGACTAGCATTTTAATATTTTGGTTTAAAAAATAATTTTTAAATACTTTTTGTAATTGCTTGCTTCTAAAAGAAAAATCATTAACAGAAGCTTTTTTTAATGCAGGCGTTGCACAGGGCAGAAAACGAAAACTGATATTATGGTTAGTATCTTTAGTTAGTTTTTTAATATTTTCGACAACTCTTTCAACTAAGTTGACATGCCCTTTATGCAAAGGATCAAAACTGCCTCCATAAATAAATTCAATTTTCAAATTAGCCAACTTTTCTTTTTTGATTAGCCGATTTCCAAATATTTTTCCCACTTAAAATCCACAAACATGCTTCTAGCTCTAACCAAACATTACCATTCGCTTGCCCTTTAATCATTTTATCTATTTGAGCACAGCGGATCACCAAATTTTGCCAAATACCATGAGGCAATCTTGATGCCGCATTGATGATCATTCTTTTTTTACTATCCCACATAAATACGCCATTTAAACCACTGTTTGCTGATCGCCCACTATTTACCGCATTAGAGACTTGATTACAATATTGTACTTCTCTAGTCAAATTAACCAGTATTGCAATTGGTGCTTGTCCTTCTTGCTTAAATTTTTGTAACATTTTAACCGCTCGCTTACCTCTGCCGACTAGTGCTTCATCCAAACATAAGAATACAGTAAATTTAGCACTATCTGATATCACTTCCAATAATTCTTTTTTTCCTATAGCTTTATTTTTATCGGCATTCAATAGTGCTAGTTTTTCAATCGCTTGACTTGCTGCCAATAAATTCCCTTCTGTTTTTTCTGCCAATAAAGCACTTGCGTCCAGTTCAAGATTAATCCCTTGTGATCTTGCTCGACTTACAATCCAATTCGGAAACTCATGCACTTTTGGTGGCCATATTTCTTGAACCTTAGCGCCTTTAGAAATTGTTTTATACCATTTAGCCGCTTTCGCTTTTTTATCTAATTTTGGAAACCGTAGGAGATACCAATCATCTTCATCCGCGACAGACAATAATTCTACTAACGCTTTTTGAGCCTCTTTATTTGGTTTATCTTCAAACCGAATATCGGTTAATTTAAGTGACGCAAATAATGACATGCTCGCGCTATTAGCTAATAAATCAGACCAGTCATATTTTTTGTTGATGGTCACAATTTCAATTTCTTCAACACCTTTTTCTTTTGCTTGCGTAATGATGACATCGCTGGCTTCTTGCACTAATAATATTTCATCGCTAATAATTAAATTAAGTTGGTGCATTTTTTATTGCTTACTCAAACTAGGCTTTACATTAGCATTTACACTGCGCCGATTACTAAAGGCTGAAAACTGTTGTAAAAACTGAAGCGATAAATGATCTTTCATTTCATTTAACACGATTATTTCTTCGGTTTTTTTACCAACAAGGTCATTGGTATCAAAATAGTAATGTCGACTTACCTTTAGTGACTTTTCTTTCTCAAAAAATTTATCTTGAACATTAGTTCTTTGCGAATCAGTATTTTTTATAAAATTATTATTTATAAGATCATTAACATCCATTAAAATTTCTTTACTTTCAGCCATGACAAAATCAAATTGCATAATAAACTCATACTCATTGGTTCTTCCATTAGTATCTAAACCACTAGCATAACGAGCCAATGAAGACTTTAAGATAAAAATTTGAAAATTTGAGTCTTTCGGTTGACTAACAATTTCGACTTTAGAGAGAGATAAAATTTTACGAATATCTGATTCAAGCCTTTGCTCATCTTTAATGACACTAATATAAACTTTTTTCCCTTGCAAACTACTTGTCGACAAATTATCTAAGCTACCGCGCAAATGAAACCCGCAAGAAACTAATCCCAAAAACAAAGGCAGTGAAATTAGTAGTGTCAGTAATCGATTATTCATAAACTAAAAATCACTTAGTTAGCCACAATATTAATTAATCGTCCAGGAACAACGATGATTTTACGAACGCTTTTACCATCAATAAATTTAATAACATTTTCGTCAGCCATTGCTAATTCTTCTATCGCCGCTTTATCCAAATCAGCACTGACCTCTATTTTTCCTCGTGTCTTGCCATTCACTTGTAAAATAATCAGTATTTCATCTTTAGTTAATGCACTTTTATCGCATTTTGGCCAATCAAAATCTACAAGCAATTCATTTTTCCCAGAAAGGCTCCAAAGTTCTTGGCATATATGCGGTGATACCGGTGATAACAATATAACGCAAGTATCAAGTGCATGTTTAATCAATGATTGATCGACGTTGTCATTACCTGAATATTTACTGACTGTATTAAGTAATTCCATAATCGCAGCAATAGCCGTATTAAAAGAATGACGACGCTCAAAATCATCCGTCACTTTTTCGATAGTTTGATTGGTCTTACGATACAGGTCTTTCTGATTTTTATTTAAAGTGATACTTGATTGGTCAAGAAAATTAATCGCTTCAAATTCACCTAAAGCATTTTCATTATAGGCTTTCCACAAACGACGCAAAAATTTATAAGCGCCATGCACACCGTCGTCTTTCCATTCCAAGGTTTGCTCGGGAGGTGAAGCAAACATCGTATAAAGCCTTGATGTATCTGCGCCATATTCATTGATTAACGATTGAGGATCTACACCGTTCTGTTTCGACTTAGACATTTTTTCCATACCGGCTAAAATGACCGCTTCGCCTGTCGCTTTTAAAGTTGCACTAATTGATTTTCCTTTACTGTCTTTAACCACATCAACTTCTTCTAGCGTGTGATAATTCTTAGTGCCTTTTTCGTCTTTAGTGACAAAGGTATCGGATAACACCATACCTTGGGTTAGCAGTTTTTTAGCCGGCTCATCAGAACTCACTAATCCGGCATCGCGCATTAATTTATGAAAAAATCTAAAATATAGTAAATGCATTGTGGCATGTTCTATTCCACCAATATATTGATCAACCGGCAACCAATAATTTGCCTCCTCACTATCAAGCATTGCGGTGTCACAGTCTGGCGAGGTGTATCTTGCGTAATACCAACTGGACTCCATAAAGGTATCAAAAGTATCAGTTTCTCTTTTTCCTTTAATTCCATCAATCACAACATCTTGAAAATCAGCGTTATCAATCAATGGTGAATTCGCATCGTTAAGGGTTAAGTCCGTTGGTAAAACCACAGGAAATTCTTTTGCTGTGATCATTTCACCATTTTCCAGCTTAATCATTGGAATAGGGGCGCCCCAAAAACGCTGACGAGAAACACCCCAATCTCTTATCCGGTAGTTAACTTGTTTTTTACCTCGCCCTTTTTGTTCTAACCAATAGGCAATTGCCTTTAAAGCTTTGTTTGATGTTAAACCATCAAATTCATCAGAATTAATTAACACACCTTTTTCAGTGAATGCAGATTCATTAAGATCACAAACATCCGTTGAATTTTTAGTAGGGGCGATCACTTGCTTAATTTCAATCCCGTATTTTTTCGCAAATTCCCAATCACGTTGATCGTGTCCAGGAACCGCCATAACCGCACCTGAGCCATAATCCATTAAGACAAAATTAGCGATCCAAATTTCGACTTGATCACCAGTCACTGGATGAATAGCTTTTACCCCAGTCGCCATGCCTTTCTTTTCCATAGTGGCTATATCAGCTTCTGCTGTGGTACTTTGATTACATTCTGCGATAAATGCAGCGAGCTCTAGATTGTCCTGTGAAGCTTTTTCGGCAATAGGATGTCGAGCAGCTACAGCTAAATAGGTTACGCCCATTAGGGTGTCTGGTCTTGTCGTATAAATACTGACCGAATCTGTTTCTGAGCCTGAATTCGAGCCAAACTCATTCGCTAATTGAAAAGACATTTCAACACCTTCAGAACGTCCAATCCAATTGCGTTGTTGAGTTTTAACGCTTTCTGGCCAACCATCTAATTCATCAATGCTTGATAACAATTCTTCTGCATAAGCAGTAATACGAATAAACCATTGATCGATTTCTTTCTTTTCAACGGGTGTTTCACAGCGCCAACACAAACCATCATGCACTTGCTCGTTGGCTAATACAGTTTCATCGGTAGGGCACCAGTTAACTGCTGAAGTTTTTTTGTAAGCTAAATCCTTTTCTATCAGCTTGGTGAAGAACCACTGTTCCCACTTATAATATTCTGGTTTGCAAGTGGTCACTTCCCTATCCCAGTCATAAGCAAAGCCAAGACTTTGTAACTGTTTTTTCATATAGGCAATGTTTTCAACGGTCCAAATGCTGGGCTGCGTTTTATTTTTGATAGCTGCATTTTCAGCTGGCAAGCCAAAAGCATCCCACCCCATTGGTTGCATTACATTTTTGCCATTCATTCTATGAAAACGAGAAATAACATCTCCAATCGTATAATTACGGACGTGCCCCATATGTAACCGACCACTCGGATAGGGTAACATTGAGAGACAATAGAATTTTTCTTTAGATGAATCTTTTACCGCTTTAAATACTTTATTTTCAGCCCAATGAGCCTGTACTCGCGTTTCGATTTCTTGGGGGTTGTATTCTGCGTGCATGCTTGTATTTATCTCTTCTAAAATTCTTGTTTTGATGTTCTAAAGTTGAATTTGGGTGAATAACATTTAAGAAGGCAATTTTAACGATTTTTTTAGGTTAAAGACAGTAATAGCTGGGTTTTAAGACCTTTTAATCTTACTTCATCAGTGAATCAAGCGGCAACATCAAGGTCACTGGATCAACAGGAGGCTGAATAAAACGACGATCAAGGTAAAATGTTTTGCCTTGATATTTTTGACCAATTGCTAATTCTGCCTAATATCATAGCAGGAATGGGATCTGGCATATTCCTTTTTATTTTTCGAGATGCTTCGTTTGATACAATTGAAGCAGATGCGAGTGCATAATAGCCTATCACTTGCTGTTCTTGATTTGCTAACACATAAGTTCTCGATGCGAGAGTTTTTTCGTTACGTCTAGATTTTTGTTTAAGCCAACTATCCAGATTAGCAATTGTTCAAAAATCAATAGGACTTTTAACGCCTGCATTTCCTTGTTTGATAACATGGGTATAGATTTCGGTGGTTGATACATCGCTGTGACCTAGCAATTGTTGGACTGTTCTGATATCGCTTCCTTTTATTAG
>Ga0256845_1001846_pt1 | contig 16404 bp, 14 predicted proteins | sample RiftiametaG_FD_189101 | JGI IMG/M metagenome (GOLD analysis project Ga0256845, IMG submission 189101) | Tube worm associated microbial communities from hydrothermal vent at the East Pacific Rise, Pacific Ocean - Riftia | ecosystem: Host-associated > Annelida > Integument > Unclassified ...
CTATTAGTGCTCTTCCCCAAAAAAAGGGCTCTGTTTTCCCTTTCTTAACCAGAGTGAAAACAGCAAGGTGAGTTGATCCGTTTTTAATGGAAAAGGATGATTCCCAATGCTTACCTTCACTTTTTATTATGATATCCGATCTCTTTTCAGAGTTTTTAATAAATACATCTTTTATCAGAGATTTCTTGATTTTAAAATTGCTTTTTGGGAAATAATGACCGGAACAGATAGAAAGTTTTATCTGTTTCCCCTCATTAGGATGAAAATTGTCTGTAAACATCCATAATTCATGTGAAAAAATAATTGAAGTTGAAAAAAAAATATAAATAAAAATAGGTAAAATTTTTCTCATTTTGCCTCCATAACACGATTGTGAATATAGTAACACGAAAGTGTGAAAAATCAAATTTTTTTTTTAATTTGAGATATAGTAAAATACGTTATGAAAAAAAAATATCTTATATTAATCCTGCTATTTGTGTTTAATTTGCAAATAATTCCCAAAACTTTTAAATTTAATTCTGCAACGGAGATGAATTTTGATTTGGGTTTTGCCTCTTTTTATATGAATGATCAGAGAATACAGTGGAGTGGAATGGAAGCGACTTTCGGAGTTGAGGCCTATATTAAAACTGATATAGTAAGAAAACTCGGAAAAGGGAATTTGAATATATTTAGCGAGATAAGATTTAATCAGCCTTTTGATGATAATAGACTAATTGATAAATTAAGATCAAAATATATTCAGAATTTTGAGATAAAAAGGTTTGATCTTTCAAGGCTTTTTATCGGATATAATTCCGGAGGAATGGGATTTTATCTCGGTAAAAAAGAGACAAATTTCGGAAGGGATAATCTTATACATCTATTTAATTCCGAATTTGATCTTCCATTTATCAGAACCGAATCTATACTTTTAAGGGAAACCGGTTTTTTTATTTTTATGAAAAAAGGAGTTCTGGATCTTTCGCTTTCTATAGTTAACGGTGGACCTGAAATGGATACAAATTCAAGTAAAGCCGGAATTGTCCGTTTAGGAATTAAAACAAAAGTTCTTTCTTTTGGGGTTTCCGCTAAATTTCAGGATGGGATCGGGTCGGAAGATCAAAAAGAATTTAAAAATCATGTCGGATTCGATATGCTATTTAAATCCGGGAGATTTCAATTTTCAGGAGAATTTATTTACGATCAGTACGGGTTTAGAAAAGAGTATGATCCGGATAATATTTTCTGGAAAAGAAGTCTGTATGATCGTGATATCTTTTATAAAAGTGAAACAGCTATTACAGGATTGGGAGGTTATGTTGATATTCAATATAAAACAAGGAGTTTTACACTCAATATTAATTATGGAGAATTTTATCCGGAAAAAATAGGGGTTCCATCTCATGATGAACCTATAAGACGGGGGATTGTTAAAACTATTTTTAATAGCGGACTTGATATTCGGTTTTTTGTTGGCGGACTTTTTGAAAATGAACGTCCTGTTGATCCGGCATTTGAAGGACGGAGCGGTTATGCGTTCTTTTTGGGAGCTGTTTTTAATCTAAAATAAAATTTTTGAGATATTTTTATTTAATATATATATATTTAACAGGAGGAAATAATGAAAAATTTAATAAAAATAGCAGTTATTATTGTAATGGCGTTTTCATTTGTGGTTTTATTACCGGCTCAAAATAAAATGGGAGCAATGAGTGTAAAAAGCAATGTTTTAATTAATCCGTCAAGTATAGTTATGATTAAAGGACAAGTTCGTGCTGTCATGACTGAAATACCGGTGTCAAAATTAGATATATCTAAGGCTCCCGTAGCATTTATTAAAGTTAAGGTTTTTGATAATGTAACTAAAGCAGAACATATTATCCAAATTGCACCGGGGAATTTCATGACTAAAATGGGGCTTAAAATTAATAGAGATGATGTTGTTTTAATCAAGGCATACAAAACTCCGGGCTCTGTTGATTTTAAATCAATTGAGTTGACAAAAGATAATCGTAAATTTATTTTTAGAGATCAATTCGGAAGAGGACTCTGGAGAGAAGATATCAAAAACATTACATCCCCAAACTTTAGATAAGATGTAAGATAACCTCATTTAAGATACCAAATTTATCGGGGGAAACAGAGATGTTACCCCCTTTAATTATCAATATTTTTTCAGAAAGGAGCATCTCAACCTCTTTTTTTTTATGAGAAAGCAAATTGGAGGAGATTCCCTCCGTAAGCCTTAAGCCTGTAACTATTTGTCTTTTTACAGGATTTATTTTTTCTGAAGTTTTCACAGGAATGATTCCACTGTCAATATCTTTATAGTAATTGTTAAGGTTCGAATGGTTGACATAATCGATCCCATTCTCAAATCCTGAAGATGAAATACCCGTACCGATATAAATTTTATTTGTCCAATATTTCATATTGTGTAACGATCGTTTATCATTAGTGCAAAAATTTGAAACTTCATACCGTTTATATCCGAAAGAATTCAGAATTTCTACTGCAAGATTGTATATAGCAATCTGTTTATTACCGGAAGGAATCTTTCTGTTTTTATCCTCTACTCCTTCAAGGATATATGAAGATATATGAGGGATTTTATATTTGAATGCGGTTTTAAAGTTTTTCTCAAGAATATTTCTATTATTTCCGTTAAGACCGATAATAAAATCCAGGCTGATATTTTTAAAACCTGATTCCAGTGCTGATTCAACTGCTGCCATGGATTCCTTCGCCGTATGCTCTCTTTCGAGAAATTTCAGGTCGTCATCGTTAAAAGATTGGACACCGAGACTTAATCTGTTTACGCCTGTCTCAAACAGTGTTTTAAGTTTTTTACCCGAGACATCTTCCGGATTCATCTCTATTGTGATCTCGCAATCATCGGTAACATTGAACTCATTCTTGATAAATTCAATTAAAATTGCGATTGAAGATGATTTGAAAAGGGAAGGAGAGCCTCCTCCGAAATAGATAGAATTAATAAAATAGTGAGGATTTTTTCTTAAACTTAACTCTTTTTTCAGATAATTGACATAGGTATCTTCAGCTGATTCCTTAAATTGAAATTTTGTAAAATGGCAGTAGTAGCAGAGTCGCCTACAAAAAGGAATATGAATGTATAATCCTGCTTCCTCGGTTGTTACGATTTCTTTTTTCCTCCAAGCTTCGGATTATTATCAAGATACCAACGAACCTGTTTGCACGCCCTGTCAAAAACCGCAATATCCGCATTTGTCCAATGAGTTCTGTTTAAAGCTCTTTTAAGAGATCTGTGAAAAAGCCCCTTGTCATCCTCTCTGAACTCAATATCTTTCATCAGATCCCAAATGTTTTCATATAATCTTTCAAATTCCTTCTTTTTTGCTTTTCTTGGAAAGATCGGGGTGATATTTCCCTCTGAAAGCCTTGAATAGATTTCATAAACGGTGACCATTACCGCTTGAGAAAGGTTTAAAGAAGGATATTTTACAGCAGCCGGAATTGTTATAAAATAATTGGCGTATTGACTCTCATCAATTGTTACTCCGGAGTCCTCTCTTCCGAAAATAACCGCAACTTTCTCTTTTATTGCATTTGAACATATCATTTCCGCTGCACTTTTGGGTGAAAGAAAATCCTTTTTCCATTTCCCCTTTCGAGTCGTTGCAAGAAAAGCTGTCGAAATATCTTGCATTGCCTCTTTTAGCGTTTTGAACTCTTTACTTTTTTCCACGATCTCTTGTGAGCGATATCCGAGTTTTTTCTGTTCTTCAACATCTCGGTATTCAACCGGATTAACCAACCTGAGATTTGAGATACCCATGTTTTTCAGTGCTCTAACAACGGAACCGATATTTCCGGGATTTTTCGGTTCAACCAAAATAACGATTATATTGTTAAGAATTTTCGAATCTTCCATTTTGGGATTATATTATAAACATATCAAAGCGGCAAATCACTTAATTTTCTTTTTCAAATCTTTCTTTAAGTCTTAGAGGAAGAAGTGTTCTTCTGTGATTAGGGGTTGAATTCGAAATTGCCCGTTTAAGTGTATCTTCATTTGAAATAACAAATATCTTTTTCTTTGCTCTTGTAACTGCAGTGTAAAGCAGTTCTCTGTTTAACATTGCAGATTGGGAGGGAAGTAAGACAATGATAAGAAAATCATATTCCGAACCCTGTGATTTGTGTATTGAGATCGCATAGGAAAGTGTGAGCTCGTCAAGTTCATCTATCGAATATTCAATGATATTTCCGGCAAAATCAATAAAAAGCATATCTGAATTTTTTTCAACGATTATCCCCTGTTCACCGTTAAAAACCTCTTTTTCATAGTTGTTTTTCAGCTGCATTACTTTATCATATTTTTTGAATGATTTTTTTTCATTTTTTATTATATATTCGGAATCATTAAATCTTCCCTGGACTATTTTATTGATATTATCAATACCGGATTCACCTCTGTAAATAGGGGAGAGAATCTGATAATCAAAAGAGTTGAATGTGAAATTTTCCTTATGATAATCTATTATCCTCAGTATTTTTTCATTAACAATTTTTGGGTCGGTTGAGTTTATTAGGACAAAATCAAGATCTTCAGAATATGGTTTTACAAAAATCCTGTCTCCTTTTTTAATACGATATGCATTTTCAATTATCAGACTGTTTTCTGTCTGGCGAAAATTTCTTTTAAGATAGATCGTTTCAAAATAGTTAGAGTTGATCATATCCCTTAAAACATTTCCCGGGCCTACGGACGGAAGCTGATCCATATCCCCTATGATGATAAGAGAAGTATCTCTTTTTAATGCTCGCAGGAGATGATAAAAAATAAAAGTGTCAACCATTGAAAATTCATCTATAAGAATTACGTCGGCTTTAAGCGGATTACCTTCATTGTATGCAAATTCCATTGTTTCAGGATTTATTTTTAACATCCGGTGTATTGTTGCGGTCTGATATCCGGATGCCTCTTCGATCCTTTTAGCTGCTCTTCCGGTCGGTGCGGCAATAAAAAATTTCATATTATTATTCTGAAATGAATCGATAATAGCTCTTATAATAGTTGTTTTCCCCGTTCCGGGACCTCCGGTAATTATTGTAATCTTATTGTTTAAAGCCGATACAACCGCGTCTCTCTGTTCAAGTGTCAATTCTATATTTCCTACTTCATCCGAGATATTAAATTCAGGTTTTACATTTCTGTTAACCTTCTTTCCTTCCGATAATCTTTTTAGATATTCAGCTATTGATTTTTCCACCATAAGGTTTTTGTAAGAGAGAAAAACAGGTTCCGGAATTTCTTCTCTTACAAGTTCATTGTTGTTTATCATAGATATAATCACACTATCAATATCGGATGAAGCTATAGAGAGAAGAGATACCGAGGATAAAATCAGTTCGTTTTCCGGAATGTAAATATGTCCTTTTCTTTCAAGATTTTGTTCAAGGATAAAATATATTCCCGCCTTTATTCTCTCTTCACTGTTAAGAGGTATTTCCAGACTTCTTGCAACCGCATCAGCTCTCTTAAAACCGATACCTCGAATCGTTCCTATCATCATATAGGGATTTTGCTTAAGTACTTCCATACTGTCATCCCCATATTCCTTGTATATTTTAAAAACAGTTTCCGAGCCTATTCCGAATGAAGAGAGTTTTACGATCAGTTCACGCAGCATTTTGCTCTCTTTCATAGATCTTTCAAGTTCAGTTATACTTTTTTTTCTTAATCCTTTTATAGTATTAAGCTGATCCGGATTATTTTTTATAATTTCAAAAGTTTGATTCCCGAATCTTTCAACGATCTTCTGTGCGGTTTTTCTGCCAATCCCTTTGATCCTTCCTGAGGAGAGGAATTTTACTATTCCTTCATTATCTTCGGGAAGAATGTTTGTGTAAGTGTTAACTTTTATCTGAATGCCGAATCGGGGATGAAATATCTCTTCACCGGAAACTTCAATAGTATCACCCTCCCTGACATCGAATAGATTCCCGACAATAATACGTTTGGATCCGTCCGGAGTGCTTTTTCCGGAAAAGACTCCGAAACCGTTCTCTTCGGAAATAAAAATTTTTCTTTTTATCCTTATTTTTAGTTTAGTGATATTTCCGTTTCCCATCAGAATAAAAAATTATACATTACAATCAACTAAAAACAAACCGGATTAATTTAATAAAAAGTGTAAATTGAAAAAGGAAGAAATCTATAACATTATTAATAGTGAAGTAAATAGTAAAAATCTATTTTTAACTATTTAGCGGGGTTTACAATCGAAGGTAAAAATGGTATCATTTTGTAACTTGAAAATTAAGGAATTCTCCTCTTTTCTCTATGAATATAAAAGATCAGATTAAAAGAAGTGTTTCTATTACAGATGTGGTTTCTTCCTATGGAATCGACCTGAAACCTGCAGGAAAGAACTACAAAGCTCTTTGTCCGTTTCATAATGAGAAAACTCCGTCTTTTTTTGTAAAACCGGACTCAGATGTATTTGCCTGCTATGGTTGCAATAAATTCGGTGATATTTTCACATTTGTTCAAGAGATGGAAAACGTTGATTTTAAAGAAGCAATGACACTTCTGATTGATAAATTTAATATTGCGGTGGAAAAAAGTTCATTTGTAAAGGACAACGTAAAAAAAAGCACTCTGTATGATATTAACAGTTCGGCAATGAAATATTTTTATCAAAATTTGCAAAATTCAGAAGAGGGTAGTAAAGCTTTAATTTATCTTAGAGAGAGAGGAATAAAGCCGAATATAATTTCTAAATTTTATTTAGGATATGCGAAGAACAGTTGGACCGGGCTTTTGGAATTTTTTAAAAAAGAGTCGGTAGATCTTATTATGGCTGAAAAACTCGGGCTTCTGATAAAAAATGAAAAAGGTGAGTATTATGACCGTTTCAGAGGAAGAATAATGTTTCCTATATTTTCAGAAGGCGGGAAAGTTATTGCATTCGGTGGAAGAACTATAATTGATGATAAGGCAAAATATGTTAACTCTCCGGAAAGCCCCGTATTTTCAAAAGGGAAAAATCTTTACGCTTTTAACTTAACAAAAGAGTTTATACGAGAGAATAGAAGTTCTGTCCTTGTTGAGGGATATTTTGATGTAATAACCCTTTTTCAGAGTGGAATAAAAAATGTTACGGCTTCATTGGGAACTGCATTGACACCGGAGCAGATATACCTGCTTAAGAGATACTCCGATAATATATATTTTGCATACGATAAAGATGAAGCGGGAAAAAAAGCCACACTCCGTGGACTTGAAAGAATGTTTGAACAGAATGTTAATCCGAAAATAATAGATCTCGGAGATGAAAAGGATCCGGATGATTTCATCAAACGGAACGGATTTGAAAAATTTATACAAAAACAGAATGAGGCAAAAGACGGATTCAGGTTCATTCTATCTGAAATGCCGGATCAATATGATTTCCAGGTTCCGGAGAAGAAACAGAAAGCTGTTGATAATGTTAAAGGTTTTCTTGAAAAGTTTGAGAGTGAGATCGTTAGAAGCGGCTATGCATCTATTGCAGCGGATTTTTTTAATGTTGATGAACGTATGTTTGCAGAAACATTAAAAAAAGAAGTAGTAAAAACCGGAAAATCTAAGAAAATCAACATCTCCCCGGCGGAAAAAATAGTGTTAAAGACATTGTTGAGGGAACCCGGTTACATTGGAGAGATTGAAAAGATATTTAACGATAAACTTTTATCTGTCCTTAATTCGGGTCATATTATAAGTGAAATATTTTCAGTTTTTAAAAAAGCCGGAAATGAGATTGATTATAATATGATAAATAAAAATCTTTTTGATGAGGAAAAATCTCTTTTGCGATCCGTGTTTCTTGAGAAAGATGAACAAAGTGACGGATCTGATGATGAAAAAATCCTTGAATCTTCTATCTTGAGCCTTTTTGGAATTCTTCGTGAAAAGGAGATAGAAGAGCTTGGTAAGAAAATCAGAAGAGCTGAGAGAGAGAATAAACTTGATGAAGTTAAAAAGTTAATAAATATAAAGAGCAAACTTGTCAGTAACAAATATTCGAGTTATAAAATAGGAGGAGATGTTGGCAACCCCTAAAAAGGAAACAAAGCAAAAAAAAAGTTCCACAAAAAAAAAAGAGATTAAAACTAAGAAAAGAGAAAATGTGACCGATCTTCCTCCGATCTCAGCAAAAATCTACGATGAGATTATTGAGATGTCAAAGACGTTAGAGGGCAAAATCAACAAAGATGATTTTCTTGGATTTCTTAAGGAAAATAATCTTGAGAAGAGGAAAAAAGAGATAGTTTCACACCTCTCTACTGTAAATGTAAAGATAATGAGAAGAAGTAATATGCAGAATCCTGAAAAGATAAAACAGTATGATGCATTTCAGGATAAGTATAAGAAAGAGTTGAAAGCTATTATCAGAAGATCAAAAAAACATTTCGGTCTTGTCGAAAACACATATATTCTCAATTTATTCGAGAAAGAAGAAAATATAAAAAATAATATTAAATTCATCAGATATTTTCTGAAGGGGAATAATATAAAACTCATAACTCTTCCAAAACCTAAAAATTCAACGGCAGGAGACGGGAAAAGCGATATAGTCGGAGATCCGGTCAGACAATACCTGCGTGAGATGGGTGGGGTCAGCCTCCTTTCGAGAAGCGAAGAAGTAAGAATTGCAAAAAAAATAGAGATGGGGGAAAAAAAGGTAGTAAAGGCTCTGTCAAAAACAAATATTGTGCTTAATTCCGTAATTGAACTTGGCATGGATGTCCTTGAGGGTGGAAAAGATATTGATGATGTTATTGATGTCAATGAGGATATTTATGATGAATCAAAGAAGCAGAAAGCAAGGGATAAATTTCTTCAGCAATTTGAAGATCTTAATAGACTAAAGAGAGAGCTTAAAAAATTAAAGTCGTCAAAAGTTTCCAATTTCGTAATTGCGAAAAAGATGGTTGAAATAACTCAACTTATCCAAAATATGTCGATCCTTCAGGAGCATAAGAAATCTTTTATGAATAGGATCAAACAGCTTAAAGAGAACTATTTACACATAAGCGGAAGGGTCGGAAAACTTACTGAAGAGATGAAAAAAGCTCGGGGAGAAAAGAAGAAGAATATAAAAGAGGAGATAGACAACTATAACAGAAGACTTGATAATCTCAACAGAAAGTATGAGATAACATCAGAGGAGTTGTTTAAAACCTGTGCCGATATCGAGCTTGGACAGAGACTTGTTGAGTTTTCCAAGAATGATCTGGTCGAATCAAATCTAAGGCTGGTTGTATCAATTGCAAAAAAATATATAAACAGAGGACTTATGTTTTCCGACCTTATTCAGGAAGGTAATATAGGTCTTATGAAGGCTGTTGAAAAATTTGAATATCAGAGGGGATATAAATTTTCCACATATGCAACATGGTGGATAAGACAGGCAATAACAAGAGCTATTGCGGATCAAGCAAGAACAATCAGGATTCCCGTTCATATGATTGAAACTATTCACAAGATCAACAGAACGCAGAGGAGATTGGTTCAGGAGCTCGGGCGGGAACCGACCGAGGAAGAGATAGGAAGCGAAACCGGATTTTCATCGGAGAAGATAAGAAAGATACTCAAGATAGCTCAGGAGCCTATATCTCTTGAAACTCCTGTGGGTGATGATGATTCCCATCTTCGTGATTTTCTTGAGGATGATCAGATGGCATCGCCTCCCGAGATGATAAATCAGATGAATCTTAAAGAGCAACTTGATTCGGTGCTATCTACACTCACAGAGAGAGAGGCAAGAGTGGTTGAGATGAGATTCGGTCTTGCCGACGGTAATGAACATACCTTGGAAGAGGTTGGGCAGGAGTTCCAGGTAACAAGAGAAAGGATCAGACAGATTGAGGCAAAAGCTTTAAGAAAACTTAAAAAGAAATCTAAAAAACTTATAAGTTTTCTGGATAAACCTGAAAATTATAAATAGTATTACTCTTTTCTAACACTTCTCGGATGAAATTTGTCATATATAGCTCTGACTTTGTCTTTGGCAACAAAAGTATAAATTTCCGTTGTAGAGATGTTTACATGACCGAGCATCATCTGAATTGATCGGAGATCCGCACCCATTTCGAGAAGATGAGTTGCAAAAGAGTGTCTTAGAATGTGAGGTGTCAGGTTTTCGGTGATCCCGGTTTTTTCTCCATATTTTTTTATTATTTTCCAAACTCCCTGTCTTGTCAGTTTTTTGCCCGAACGGTTTAAAAAAACGGAAGTTGTAATTTTACCTTTTAGTAATTTTCCCCGTCCGTTTGAAAGATATTTTTTTAAAAAATCTTCTGCCGTATTGTTAAAAGGGATAAGACGCTCCTTGTTTCCCTTACCTATAACTCTTACGTATCCTTCACTCATTATAATTCTGTCGGTTGTGAGATTTACAGTTTCGCTTATTCTCATCCCGGTTGCATACATCATCTCAAGCATAGCTTTGTCCCTTAACCCCAAAATAGTTGAAGTATCCGGAGCATCGAGAAGTTCCTGAACTTCTGCGATTGTCAGATATTTAGGAATATTGTTCCATTTTTTAGGAAAAGAAATTCCCGAGAGAGGATTGTAATCAATTTTTTCTTCAACTATAAGATATTTATAAAAACTTTTTAAAACGGAAATTTGATGTGCTTGAGAAGAGACTGCCTGACCGAGACGTGACCATTTTTTGATAAAATTCATTACATTTTTTTCCGAAACGGAAGTATGATCAAGAGATTCTTTTTTCAGGTATGATCCGAATTTTTCAATTTCCTGACGGTATGAAATAACCGTATTTTCGGAAAGTCCTTTTTCCACTTCAAGAAATATAAGGTAACGGCTCAGATCTTTTATAAATTTGTCATTGAAAAACATCTGTTTTCAGAGAAAAGGATTTAGAGAAAGTTCGGTCTTAAGATCGGTTTCCTCGCCATGTCCCGGTAAAATGGTTGAGTTTATCGGAAGTTTTTTAATGTTTTCAAGCGATTTCATAATAGTTTTATAGTTTCCGCCGGGAAGATCGGTTCTTCCTATTGATCCTGCAAAGAGAGTATCACCGGAAAAAATATAATTATTACATTTAAGACAGATGGATCCGGGAGAGTGTCCGGGAGTATGTAATACTTTAACTGATAATCCTTTTAAATTTATAATTTCTCCATCTTTAAGAAATTTGTCTATTGTTTTCGGAGGGTTTAATCCCAAAGATTTCCCGAGATCTAAATTGATATGGGAATTAATAACATCTACTTCTTTTTCGTGGATCAAGACCGGTACTTTTAGCAGAGAGAGTATCTCGTCAATACCTCCGCAATGGTCGATATGACCGTGTGTGAGAACTATTTTTGTTAATATTAAATCTCTCTCTTTAATAATATTCATCAACAATTTTCCTTCCGCCCCCGGATCGATAAGGATACACTCTTTCTCTTCTTTCCGATATACGATGTATGAATTCGTATCCAGTTCCCCGACAACTTTTCTAATGTACATAATTTTCCCGGATGCCATAATCGGATATTAGCAGAAGAAGAAAATCTTATCAATTGGTAGAGCTGTTAGCAGAGCTTACGGTTATTAGAAGTCAGAAGCAAGAAGTCAGGAGTCAGCCGGAGTTTACAGTTCTCACTACTAACCTCTGATCTCTTAATTCAAAATTCAAAATTTAGAATTGATAATTTCTCTTTCGGGGTGGGTGGCGGGAAATTAGAAACTCTTGAAAATTTTAATAAGTTTATCCTGGAGATAAAAAAAGAGATCTTCTCCCTGGAAGTTTAATTCGTGTTTAAGATCCACACCGGCAATATTTGAAAGTTTTAAGATATCCTGATAGATATTTCTAAGCTGTGATGAGACAAGGTAAATATCATCGGAAAGATCATTATTTTTCAAGATTGAAATTATCTTTCCAAAAGAAAGGAATATTCCCGGCCAGTTTAAGAAAGGGCTCTTATGAATTTTATTACGAACCAGTCCGAAAGATTTGTTGAGCGAATATAATTTTTCTTTTCCGTTATTCTCCATCTTTACAAGACCGGACAATTCCCAATTTTTTAATACACGAAAAACTATTTTCTGGTCATAAAATATCTCTTTTGAAATATAATTTGCATTTTCGGATTTTCCGGACATTAAAAACAAAAAAATCTCTACCCTGGAATTTACTCCGAAAATAGTTCTTAAAAACAACTGAATAAGTTGTTCGTTATCAAATGAAATTTTTTGAACAACTCCTCTCTTTTTATAATCTTTAAATATTTCCGAATATTCATTATCTTTAAATTTTAAATTTTTAATGTCACTTTTTTTTTGAGAAAGAATCTCTATGATTAATTTTGACGGATATGAAACGGATTCATTTTTGACCTCTCGGGTATAAAACTTTAGGATGTTTTTTATACGAGATAAACTTATCCACTCCCTGTTAATCTCTATCCATTCAATCATTGAATAAATGAGTCTTTTATCAAAATGTCCTGCAAAAAATGTTGAGATAATAAGAGCTTCCAGATCTATTGTAAAATCCGTTTTTTTTATGTTGGTTTGAAATCCGAGCAAATGCCACTGCTTCCAATGAAGAGTTAAATAATATTCCAGAATATTTTGTTTAAATTCTTTCTGCAATTTCATTGTTATTTGTTTTCTTTAAAAAATCTTTTAAAAGCAGTTTAAATCCTTCGGAAACATCCTGTGTTAAAACCCATTTGCAGGCATTAAAAAGTTCTTCATTTGTCGGGTTTAAAGCAAAAAGGTCATCAACATGATATCCGCCTCTGTCTATTGAAGCGTAAAGTTTAAAAAAAATCTGATCAATTCTGCTAATAAAAAAAACGGAAAGATATTTTCCATATACTTTTTTTGTTAGCCTTTCAAATAATCTTTCCGGTAGTCCGGATTTCACTTGATCTGATGGTCCGAGGTTTATCCAATCTTCCGGAAGATTAAAATCTTTAGCAACGGTTTTTGCAGAGAGTTCAAACCAATCCGGGAATTTTTCCATATAAATAATCGTATTCTTTTTTTTCTCCTCATCAATCTGTCCTAATACATCAACATCTTTTGTTGTTCTTTTAATGAGGTTTAAAGCAAAAAGGGCTGATCCTCCGCATACGACAATGGATATCTTTTTCTTTTTATTGATACCAATGTTTTTATCGAGTGCATTTAAAATTTTATCAATAGAATCATGACCAATCATGTTAGGACTTTAACACCGAATGAGTAGGATGTCAAGTCCTATATGGAGCTCACGGTTATTAGAAGTCAGAAGCAAGAAGTCAGGAGTCAGGAGTCAGCCGGAGTTCACATTACTAAGATATTTCATTGATGAATTGCCGGGGGAGGCAGAGGAGTCTAAGTCGTATTTTTAACGTCCCGTAGGGGGAATTTTTCATGTTTGAACGAAGTGAGTTTAAAATTTAAGTTAATAAATTAGACGTTCCGAAGGATAGACGACGGTCGGGTGTGTGTGACCAGAACATAGGTAACACTTTAGTGTCAATACATAGGTAACACATTTATATTTTTTATTAAAGGAAAATACATTATTATTTATCATTATTATATTAATCATTGCGTAGCAATGCTATAAGGCGCGAAGGTTTCAGTTTCAAGATTTATTGTACCCAAGTTTAAATTTACGAAGTGAACATCAAGTTCATCTATACTTTTTTGTTTTAATCCCACAGTCCATCCTTTCAATGTTGATGTTAAGAAAATTTTTTTTTGATTGATTATTATGCATCCGATTTTATTTACTTTGCGTTCTATGAAGGTATCAGGATAATCTATTTTATCAGGGGCTCCTTTATATTTTATAGTTGATTTTTTGTAAACTTCTGCCGGGGTTTTCATATTCAATGCCTCATGAGGTCTTTTCTCATTAAAGTCCCTCCGCCATACTTCCAAGCTGGCTGCATGACTGCTCAGATCTCCTTTTGCGACAGCCTGAACCTCAAAGCGGATATCTCTGTGCATCCTTTCATGACCTCCATTCTCATAAGGACAAGCAGGTCTTATTCGATCAAGCTGAATACCCAAAACCGTAAACCATACGGATAATCTTGAAAGACCGAATATGGCTCGCATCGAAGCAAAAGGAGCTCCATTATCACTTCGAATGACCTTAGGCATTCCATATGTTTTAAAAAGTCTCTCAAACTCCTTGCGTACACTCTCCGTTCGACTATTTTCCAATGGTGTGGCTGCTAATATATATCGACTGAAATCATCCCTTACAGTCAACGGCTCACATCTGTTACCATCTTGTGTATACCACCAACCTTTAAAATCTATAGTCCATACATCATTTGGCGATTTAGACTCTATACGACTTACTATTCGATGATTCGATTTAATCATTCTATTACGCCTCTTATGAACTAATCCGGCTTTCTTTAATACTCTGTGAATGCTTGACCTTGAAGGTGATGACCCATATTGACGATCATAGAGACTCTCTATCTTTTTGGGCCCCATGACATATGTGCCGTCTTTAACTTGATCAACCGACATATTATATTCTCCGATAACTGAAGAGAGTGATGACGAGGACGTCTCGAACGATCGTTAAGACCATCTATCCCCTCTGATATAAATCGGTTAAACCATTTGTAACCGGTCTTGGTACTTACTCCAAACTCTTGACATAATGACTTAAAAGAATCATTACTCTTTAATACTTTCATCATAAATTCTTTTCGCTCATCCATTACATTTATCTCCTTCCATGGCATTGTCAATCTCCTCTTGTGATTGACTTATTTGTAACATAAAACCGTTACCCATGTTTTGACACTCTTTCGTTACCCATGTTTTGAAACCGTACCATCTCTTTAATTTCAAACTAAAAACTCAACACTCAAAACTTATAACTCCCCACTAACCACTCACTACTAACCACTAACCACTATCCACTAAGAACTTGTAAGCTCCGGCTGACTTCTTGCTTCTGATTGCTGTTAACCGTAAGCTCTGCTGTGGGCTGTAAGCCCTGTCATACTGCCAAGCACCGATAATCATATAGAAGCATCCCCAAAAAGGTAAGTTTCATCTATACGCAAGGTTTGCGTATTAAGGATCTTTGACATATTTGTAAGCGATAATTTTGAATAAATTGATCAAATATATTACACATAAAAGCAGGAGGTAATAAATGAAAAGATATTACTGTGGATTAGATTTACACTCCAACAACACATTTATAGGTGTTTTGGATGAGGATGACCGAAGGGTTTTTTGCAAGAGGTCACCGAATGACATATTGGGGATATTGGAATATCTAAAACCTTTCAAAGAAGCAATGAGTGGAGTGGTAGTGGAATCGACATTTAACTGGTATTGGCTTGTTGACGGATTAATGGATGTTGGTTACAAAGTACATTTGGCTCATCCGCCTGCAATCGTTCAATATAAGGGTTTGAAAGTTCAGGATGATAAACATTCATCATTTTTTTTGGCAAAGTTATTAAAATTAGGTATTTTACCCGAGGGATATATATTTCCGAAAGAAGATCGTTATATACGTGATCTTCTTCGCAAGAGATTAATGCTTGTGCAGAACAGTACAAAATATATACTTAATTTTAAGAGTATGATGAATCGGAGTTTTTCAGTTTCCATAAACAGCAACGAGATCAAAAAGTTAAATCCGGATCTTTTAAAGAAGGAGTTTTTTAAGAACAATCATCTACTGTTATCAGCTAAATCCAGTATTTCAGCAATTAATTATTTTCATAATGAGATAAAGATCCTTGAAAGAGAGATTTTAAAAGAAGCAAAATTAAAACCGGAATTTCAGAGATTACTTAGTGTACCCGGGATAGGTAAAATACTCGGATTGACAATAGCACTTGAAACAGGAAATATAAACAGATTTTCAGCGGTCGGTAATTATGCATCTTATTGCAGAAATGTAAGCAGTGTCAGATCATCAAATAAAAAGAGAAAAGGATCAGCTAACAAAAAGAACGGCAATAAATATCTGGCGTGGGCATACTTGGAAGCAGCTCATAAATTAAAGCGATATTGTCCGCAAGCAAAAACATTCCATGAAAGGAAAAAGATAAAAACAAATATTGTTGTAGCAATAAAGGCATTGGCTCATAAACTCAGCAGAGCCTGCTATTATATGATGAAAGACGGAACTGAATTTGATGTGGAGAAAATATTCGGGAAACCCATTAAGGTAGAAAGCGGCAGTAAATCAACAGGGGGACTGGCTAACAAACCAAACGCACCGATTGACAATACTGCCGCATAACCCTACTTTGTTCGTATATATAATAAGATAAAAAAGTAAGGAAAACAATATTTAATGATGTTTTGCCTATACCATGAACCATAAGGGACTGATACTCTTAAAATTCACTTTCACTGAAATCTTCATTCAGTTGGGCTTG
>Ga0256845_1001847_pt1 | contig 16371 bp, 12 predicted proteins | sample RiftiametaG_FD_189101 | JGI IMG/M metagenome (GOLD analysis project Ga0256845, IMG submission 189101) | Tube worm associated microbial communities from hydrothermal vent at the East Pacific Rise, Pacific Ocean - Riftia | ecosystem: Host-associated > Annelida > Integument > Unclassified ...
AGGTCGCTACAAATCGATATTAGTTGATGAAGATACCTATTTATTGCAATTAACACGTTATATTCATAGAAATCCATTGGAAGTGAAAAACCAAATAGTTGAGAAACTTGTTGATTACCCTTGGTCATGAGAAATTATGGGTCAGGCTCATTTAACAAGAAATAAGGATTTTTCTATCTCACTCACTTCCTTTTTCCATTGATTATTAGCGATTTCTTTTCGTATTCGGGTTAATGGCTGAGAAACACTTCCCCTATGAGTCAGTCCAAAATAACTCGCTATTTCATTACCTCTAAGTAAAATATTAGAGGCGATAACTAGTCTGACACAGGGGGCTGGTGACGGAAGGGTTATTTAAAAATCGATACGTCGCTTGGGTGGATGACCAAGTTTCACAATTATTAGGAATGCTCTTTTGTGGATTTTTTGATAAGGTCATGAGGATCTGTTTGAGTCTATTATTTAAACGTTTATCCCGCATATTGGTTGTTTTAACTTCTGTTTCTATCCAACGGTTCATGAGATTACTCGGTTGATTATTTTGTCTTATGATAAAATAATTTGGTGATTAACCTTGTGATCTTTTCGCTTGTTTTTGTGTGTAATGATCAGTGCTGTTGTTATGGTTCTCAATTTATAAGTGAGTTAATAACAATAAATTAGTCGGTTGAGAACAAACTTTTGGGCAGGTGTTTTTTAGGATTTAATTGAGATGAATAATAGTTGTATCGTGATTGTTTTCTGGGTCTTGTGCGATAGGCATTTCAAACCAAAAGGTTGAACCTTTTCCTTCTGTACTATCAAAACCAATATGACCAGCCATCATTTCAACAATATTTTTTGTAACCACTAAACCAATCCCTGTGCCTGTTATTGATGAGTGTTCTTGACCTAAACGATTGAAAGAAGAAAATACTTTTGATTGGTTGTCTTTCGATATACCAATGCCAGTATCTATAAACTCAACACGTAAGAAATTTTCACCTGATTTAGAGATTGTTATTTTAACAGAACCATTTTGTTTATTATATTTTATTGCATTTGTAAGTAGATTGATTATCACTTGTTTTAATTTAGTAAAATCTGAAACAACAAAATACTTCTTATGAGATAAATAGATTATTTCAATATTTTCTTTAACAGCTATAATTTTTGTTAATGTAATACTTTGATCGATCACTTCGCAAAGATTAGTTGGCTCAAGGGAAAAATGGATTTTTCCGGCTTCAATAGCAGATAGCTCTAGTATGCCATTAACTAGCTCTAACAAGTGTTCGCCTGAATGAGTAATATAATTGATATTTTCAAGTTGTTTGGAGTTTAAATTAGATTGATTATCATTTTCTAATAATTCACTAAAGCCAATTATAGCATTTAGAGGTGTTCGTAATTCATGACTCATAGAAGATAAAAACTCAGATTTTGCTTTAGACGCTTTTTCGGCTTCTATTTTTGCATTATGTAATTCTTGTTGTATATTATCATTAGATATTGCAAGACCAATCATAGAACCTATCGATTCTAACAATTCCATTCTGGAGATGTGAATCGAAGGGTATATATCTGTATAAAGAAATAAAACGCCTAACACTTTATCAGAGTGTTTAAGCGGGATAATATAGTGGCCGTGAGGTTGCATACCTTCAAAATGATGTTCATGCTCTTTATCTTCAAAGCAATTATTAGATACACGAATTTTCCCACTGATAGCTACTCGGCCACAAAGACAGTCGCCAACCTTAATGCATTTTTCTTTCTTTAGGAATTCATCAGTAAAATTACCATGTGTTACTAACAATTTAAGTTCACAAGAACCTTCGGGTAATAAGAACACACCAGATTTATTTTGAATTTTTAATGAATCAAATACATTAAGAATAACTAAGACATCTCTAAGACGTTGTTTTAGAGGTGTAACTTCTTGGAGTTTTTGTGAAATTTGAAAGGTAACTTGTGAATTTTGTCTTATCAAGTATTCCTGTTTTTCTGCTAGAATGAATTTTGTGATATCTGATCCTGTACAAACAAAACTATCAGACTTATTTTCTTGATTTATAAAAGGTATGATCGATGCATCTAGCCAAATCTCACTTCTATCTTTAGAGATAAACATGATTTTCCCATGCCATGTGTCACCTTTTTTGGTAGTTTTTATAATGTCCTCGAGATGACTGTTTTCTAGCGTAAGGTCAAGAAGCTCGCTTATATTTACGCCATTTAATTCTTCTTTTCTATAAATAAGCAACTTTAAAAACCGTTTATTTACATAAGTTATTTCAAAATTTTTATTAAGAGAAATAATTAAGGCATGTTGATCAAAAGCTTGTTCATAGTTATGAAATGCAAATTTATCATTTTCAATGTCGAGTTCTGTTTGAATGCTCTTAATAGACGTTGCATGTATTCTTATTGTATTAAGTACAAAAAATAGGAAGAAACATGACAGTAGAAAAAATAAATCATTAGCGTAAAGGTGTTTTTGGAAATGTAAAATAGCCATAATAGGTAAATATAAAATTATTCCATGTAATAGCAAAATACTACTATAAGAAAGTTTTGAAATACTAGTAATAGAAATACCAATTACTGCAATAACAATTATGTTTTGATAAGATGGATCGGCCGGAAAAATAGTTGAAAGAAAAACTACCCAAGCAACTGTGGAAAGCAAAGATAAGATTTTAAAACGGTAGCTCCAAGATTTAATATTCGTTATAGTGAGTTTTTTTTTAGAATATAGATATTTGTCGATATAACAAAGGCTCTGTGTAGTTATAACAAAAATTAACATTGTCCATACTGGTTTTGTATCGCTTACTTGATCGGCTAAAAGTATGTAGACAAGAGCGCACGTTAATAAAGAAATTAGCACTGACTGATCAAGATTTGAATAAAGTTTTTTCAATTGTATTGATGTATGTGTGTGGTTACTTAACACAAGGTTGTCCTCGGTGTTCACTAACCCATCTAAGAGTAGACTTATAGATTATCATGGCTATCTAGAGTCCATTGATTTAACCAAGTAGTGGCATCATTTACCGGCATTGGTTTTGCAATGAAATAACCTTGCACTACATCACAACCGAGATTTTTTACTAAATTCCAATCATCTATATCTTCAACACCTTCTGCCACGGTAGATAGTTTTAGATTGTCTGCAAGATGAACGCTTGATTCTAGTATAGCTTTAGATTTTTTATTTGAGTTTGCGCCGTGGACAAAAGAATAATCAAGCTTTAGCTCGCTAAAGGGTAGTTTTTGTAATTGATTCATGCTTGAATAACCGGTGCCAAAGTCATCAATTGAAAGCGCAAAACCTTGAAGTTTTAAGCGTGCCAATACCTCCATTGTTGCGGTCATATTTTCCATTAAGCCACTTTCTGTCACTTCAATAATGATATTTTTTGAGGTAAGTTTAAGAGGTTGGATTGTCTGAACTAATAAATCTGGAAGATTAAGATCTTCTAGAGATTTCATAGAGAAATTTATTGCAAATTTTAGATTTGGATAATCTATTAACCACTTTTCAGCTTGTTTAATAACCTGCTCAAACATAATCAATGTTAATTTATCAATTAGATTATTAGCCTCGGCTAATGGTATAAATAAATAAGGGAGGATAATTCCGATTTCAGGATCTACCCATCTAGCTAGCGCCTCAAAACCAACAACTGATTTATTTTTTATGTCGATTTTAGGTTGGTAGTAAGCAATAATATGACCCATGTTTAGTGCGTTATCTAAAGCCGAAACTGTTATATTATTTTTATTAGGTTGAGCATGAGATAAACTAATGGCTTTTTTATCCTCAAAATATAGCTTAAATAGCGTAATCAATTTTTGCGGAGTTACTGGTTTTTGTAGGCTTCCTAATAAATTCAAATTATGTGCAGTTGTTAAGGCTGAAACTGCATTAAGTATACTGGAATCAGCCCCACTATTAATTATGATGCCACCGGCGTACCCTAAACGTGTTAGATGCCGTAATAAAGTGACACCATCCATTTCAGGCATATTAAGATCGCAGATGATTATATCGAATGGTCGATCATTCTCAGCAATCATGTTGAGTGCAATATCACCTTGAGAAGCTAAAGATATATTTGCGACCTCTAGTCTTAAAAGTAAAATTTTAATATAATCCAGCATAAAGGGATCATCATCAATAATTAACACATTAGTGCCACTGGGAGCATAAAAGTCTAGCTTCAATTCTTGTTTGTTACTACTCTCATGCCCAGTATTGGGGTTATTTTTAAAGTATGAAGTTACACTTTTTTCTATGGCATTAAAATTTTCTGTTAACGAATGTGCTAGATTGATTGTTTTTCCCCAATCGGCCGATATCAATGAATCTTCAATTTCAGTAATAGTGTCGAGCATTTTCTCAGCACCGCTAGCATCAACTGACGGTCTTAGCTTATGCAGATTAAAATTTATCTTTTGTATTGAGTGAGCTTCGCAAGCTGAAATTATTTCTGAGATAATATTCGGTAACGTTTCTAGTAGAGTTTTGAAAAAACTTTTTTGCACGGTTAGGTCATTACCTATGAGGCTACCAATTGTAGTAAAGTTAACGGTATTTTCAGATAGGTTTTTGCTAACAACTTTGTCTTTCTTGTTTTGCTCTTGTGTGTTACTTATTTTATTCTCATTTTTTTGAGGAGTCCATTGATTCAATTTTTCTTTAAGTGCTTTCAGTTTTATTGGCTTTGATAGATAATCATCCATGCCTCTGGCTAAACATTTTTTATCTTCTCCTTGCATCGCATTGGCGGTTACCGCGATTATTGGGATATGACCACCTTTACGTTTTTCTGTTTCTCTAATTGCATCGGTTAACTCAAAGCCATCCATAATTGGCATGTTGCAATCAGTTAGTAATAAATTGTATTTTCCAGTAGTCCATTTATCGTAAGCTTTTTTACCATCCTCTGCGATATCGACTAAATAACCTAAAAGCTCTAGCTGTTGAGCAATTAACATTTGATTGGCGGGATTATCTTCAGCTAGTAAAAGGTGAGTATGTGTATTAGTTTTTTCGTTACTATCTTTAGGTTCATCTGATTGATGTGAAGCTTCTTTAAGAAGTTTTTCTATTTCTTCATTTTTACTCGTTAGTTTTCTTTTTAGCTTAGTATTTTCAAATGTGAGTATTATATTTTTTTTAATTAAGTTTACAAAATTAGAAATTGGTGCCTTTGGTGTGCATGAAAAACTAAGAATTCTTAATGTGTCGCTTAATATAAAATTGGCATACCAATAAATAGGGCCGCTAATTAGTTGTTTGGGGATGATAAAAGCTCCGCCATTAAACTTGCCTGCGGTCTTAATGGTATTGGAGGTATGAATAGTTAAATCATGTTTCTGAAAAGATGTTAGATCAACTAATTCACTCTTGTAGTTTAGTGATTTAATATAATGTTGCTGCATTGCTTTATCTTCAACATTTATCGTCTCGACAAGTAAAGTATAAGAAAATCCGCTCTTTACTAACATTGCATAAATGTCATTACTAGGAAATATTAAATTCAAATTTTTCATGTTATATATTGAATGCGATATCAGGTTCTAGATCCCATCCTTTATCCGATGTGAATTGGCAGGTTTGCAACTTCATTGTGATTAATCCGTATTTTTAGTTATAACAACGTGAAGGGATTCCCTAAAAATTAGTATAAAATGGTGGTTTTGTCAAAGTGATAAGGTATAAATACGGATGATTTTTGGCGAGACTATCAATATATGAATTCAATTGGCATAGAGTTTATTCGAAAACCGAAATAACATTGCTAAACCAGCATCTCGAAAGTAAACTACCCCTTTAGCTCCAGAACTAAGATAAACCCCATGAAAACCAGTCAATATCTCATTGCATCACTCAGAGAAGATCCAAGTGATGCTGAACTTGTTAGCCATAAATTAATGTTGCGTTCGGGCATGATCCGTATGCAAGCTTCGGGTTTATATACTTGGTTGCCGACAGGCTTAAAGGTATTAAGAAAGGTTGAAAATATCATTCGTGAGGAAATGGATGCGATAGGTGCTGGTGAGATTCTAATGCCAATGGTGCAGGCTGCAGAGCTTTGGGAAGAATCTGGAAGATGGAAAGAATATGGCGCAGAACTTTTAAGACTTAAAGATCGACACGGACGAGAGTTTTGCTTAGGCCCAACCCATGAAGAAGTCGTTACTTCGCTTATTCGAGATGAAATTCGTAGTTATAAACAGTTACCTGCTGTTTATTATCAAATTCAAGGCAAATTTAGAGATGAAAGGCGTCCACGTTTTGGTGTTATGCGTGCTCGTGAGTTTTTAATGAAAGATGCCTATTCTTTTCATACTAACGATGAGTGTTTGGATAAAACCTACCAAATCATGCACAAAGCTTATTGCAAAATATTTGACCGTTTAGGCTTGGACTATCGCTCTGTAATTGCTGATACAGGTTCCATTGGTGGTGAGCACTCACACGAGTTTCATGTATTGGCAGATTCTGGTGAAGATGCGATTGCTTTTAGTACTGAAAGTGGTTATGCCGCTAATGTTGAAAAAGCGACTGCGTTAGCACCTGATTTAAATCAAAGAGCCAGTGCTAAAGATAGCTTACAAACGGTTGATACGCCTAACGTAAAATCAATTGAAGAGGTAACTAGCTTGCTAAATTGTGATACTAGTAAAGTAATCAAAACATTAATTGTGAACGGAATAGAAGAAAACACTCTGATTGCCGTATGTTTACGAGGCGATCACCAATTGAATGAATTAAAGCTAGAAAAACATCCGTTAGTTGCTTCTCCTTTAACCATGGCGAATGATGAAGATGTGAGTAAATCTGCTGGCGCTGAAGTTGGTTCAATTGGACCTGTTAATTTATCTTTAATCGTCATTGCCGATCCAGAAGCCGCTATGTTGAGTGACTTTGTATGTGGCGCTAATGAAACTGATAAACACTTAACTGGTGCAAACTGGGAGCGTGATGCGACTTACGATGAAATTTTTGATTGCAGGAATATTGTAGAGGGTGATATCAGTCCTGATGGTAAAGGCACCTTAACAATTAAACGTGGAATTGAAGTTGGGCATATTTTTCAGTTAGGTGATAAATATGCAAAAGCAATGAAAGCCAATGTATTAGGTGAAAACGGTAAAGCACAAACCTTAACTATGGGCTGTTATGGAATTGGTGTGTCAAGAATTGTTGCGGCGGCTATAGAGCAAAATCACGATGATTATGGTGTCGTTTGGCCTGAAAATATTGCGCCTTTTCAAGTTGCGATTATTCCTATGAATATGAAAAAATCTGAGCGTGTTAGAGAATTGGCTGAATCAATTTATCAGCAATTAAAAAATGAGAATATTGAAGTTATTTTCGACGACCGAAAAGAGCGCCCTGGTGTTATGTTTGCAGATATGGAGCTTATGGGTATTCCTCATCGTATCGTAATCAGTGAACGCGGAATTGATGCAGGAACTATCGAATATAAACATCGTCGTGATAATAATAAAGAAGATCTAGAGATTGATACTATAATTAATACATTAAAACAAAAATTGATTTAACGATTTATTTTGGCAAATTTATTAAAATTAGTATTAAGAGGCATACTCTACCATTTAATTTTTATTTCTGGTTTTGTTACTGCTTTTGCGGTTTTAGGAGAGGCTGATAACAGCACCAAACAAGCTAAACCCACATCAGATTTCAGACAACAATTAGTTGCAACCATCAAAAAAGCAGATGAATCTTTTTTTGATCACTTTGATGCAAAAGTGTGGTTGTTTGAACAAGCAAAAAGGTTGGAAAAAGTAGCGCCACATATCCCAGAAGATGAACGCTGGGAAATATTAAGATTAGTTCATCAGGAATCCAAAAAATTTGATTTAGATCCGATGTTAGTCCTTGCATTGATTAATGTGGAAAGTGCTTTTGATCAATACGCAATTTCTAGTGCAGGAGCGCGTGGTTTAATGCAAGTGATGCCTTTTTGGAAAAGTGAAATTGGTCATCCTGATGATAACCTCAATGAGATCCATACCAACATAAAATATGGTTGTGCGATTCTTAGTTTGTACTTAAAAAAAGAAAAGAAAGATACTACCATGGCGTTAGGTCGTTACAACGGCAGTCGAGGTCAATATTGGTATCCAGCACGTATTTATAAAGCAATGAGGAAAGTTTGGCATCCTTAACTTCACAAGTCGAAAGACGTTCTAACCATCGAACTGAAAAAGTTTATTATAACGCATTAGGTAAACCTAAAACTGGTTTAGTTCTTACTGGTGGAGGTGCTCGCGCTGCCTATCAAGTAGGTGTTCTTAAAGCTATTTCAAAGTTAATCTATCAATCGCATTGCGGAAATCCTTACTCAATAATTACTGGCACTTCCGCTGGTGCAATTAACGCAACCGTTCTAGCAAGCTATGCTCAAAACCCATCTGTCGGAATTAGAAGTTTAGAAAAAGTGTGGGAATCTTTTAGTGTCGATAAAGTTTTTCGTTCGGATTTACTTGGGATGATGAAGCAAGTTGGTCGCTGGGGAAAGTCGATGTTTATCAGTGACTATCATCGGAACCGACAATTGAGTTTACTTAACAATGAGCCATTAAAGGTAATGTTAAATAAAGTGATTCACTTTAAAAATATCCAAAAATCCATAGATAATAATTGTCTTGATGCATTATGTATCACCGCAAGCGGATATACCAGTGGTCAGTCAGTTTCATTTTTTCAAGCAAAAAAAGAAATAGGCAATTGGAAAAGACATCGTAGAGTGGGTTGTAAAAGTAGCATCAGCGTAGAACACTTATTAGCATCATCGGCTATCCCTTTGGTTTTTCCTGCGGTTCAATTAAACAGAGAGTTTTTTGGAGATGGTTCGGTTAGGTTCTTAGCGCCGCTTAGTCCTGCTATTCACTTAGGAGCGCAAAAAATATTAATTGTTGGTGTTGATCCTGTAAAAGAAGAAGTTGAAAGAGAAAAAAAGAAACTACATTATCCTTCGATAGCGGATATTTCAGGTCACGTTTTAGATAGTGTTTTTGTTGATAGTTTAGATGGTGATATCGAACGAATTAGAAGAGTTAATAGAACGCTTGATTTAATACCTGAAGATATTAGAAAAAGAGAAACAAAACTAAAAAAAATTGAAACTTTCGTAATTTCACCAAGTAAAGACTTGAGTGAGATTTCAGGCAAGCACTTTCATGTCTTGCCTCCAGTTGTAAAATTTTTCTTCAGACGTTTAGGGATAGATGATGATGAAGGTTCAAGTATCCTAAGCTACTTATTATTTGAAAGCGCTTATACAAAAGAGCTAATTGATTTAGGTCATCAAGACGTTATGAATATTAAACGAGAGATTGTAGCTTTCTTTAATTGATTTTAGTTTCCTGAATTCAGTTAATTAGTTTTTCCCAAAATAACGCTTTACCCATTTCTGGATCAAGCTCGTAACCTTTAAAGCCAAATTTTAAGTATGAATTCTTAGCAATAGTATTACCTTCAAGTACTTCAAGCGTCATTTTGCAACAATCATTTTCTTTCGCATATTTTTCAACATACTCAAGCATTTTTAAACTAACTTGTTGACCCCTAAATTCTGATAAAACAACAACGTCATGTATATAGATGAGCGGTTTACATTTAAACGTTGAAAAACCAAAAAAGCAATTAATAAGCCCCGCAGGTTTGTCATCAATGTAGCCAATAACGCTAAATGCATTGGGTAACTTCTCTAGTGCATTTGGCAAATTAGCTTTAGTATAATCCGATAAAGCAGTAGCACCACCCATTGGATCTTTTGCGTAGATATTTAGTAGAAAAATGAGATCTTGACCTTGTTGGCTATTTTTATAGTCAATAATAGATATTTTTAGCGGCATGTTGAAAGCCTTTGAGCTTAATTAACTGAGTTTTAGAGTGTAACAAAAAGTAAAGCTCAAATCTAAAAGTGAAGATAAAACCCCTTGACGGATTAATCTTTGTACAGTAGAATCAATTACATCTGTAACAGATTTAAAAGAGAGTTCAATAATGACTACAAAAAAACAACCTCTTCCCGATCTTAGTAAAACGGAATTACAGATCCTTAACGTCCTCTGGAAAAGTAAAGATGGCTCTTCAGTAAGAGAAGTGCATGACGTCATCCATGAACAATTTGACTGGGCTTATTCAACGACCAAAACAACGATGGATCGAATGGTCAAAAAAGGTATTTTAGCTCGCAGTGACTTTCACGGTGTCTTTTTATACCAATCAACCGTTTCAAAGCCTGCTGGACTTGCAAAGCTTGCAAGCTTTTTTATGAACGATCTTCTGGGGTTAGATCATCGTGCGTTAGTATCTCTTTTTACTTCAAGTAATGCGTTAACAAAAAGCGAAATTGATGAGCTAGAGCAGTTATTAGAAGAAGAAAAATCTAATAACCTATAGTCTTCCATGAGTCTATTTGATACATTTCTGACCAATGTTATTGGCTTAAACACCAAATTTATTCATATTTCTTTTAATTAATAGTTTTTATGCAGGAATCCTTGGGCTCGTTGTTATATCGATAAAAGTCGTTGTTCCAAGACTTTCAAAGAACAGTCACCATTTCCAGACGATGTGAGAAAAACCTATAAAGCGCCAGTCATAAAGCCTAAACTTTAATTTCTTCCAGAATGTCCAAATCCACCTTGACCTCGCTCACTATCATCAAAACTATCAACAATATCAAAATCAACTTGAACAACAGGAAGAAATACTAACTGAGCTATTCTTTCACCCGCTTCAATATCAAAAATTTTATCGCCACGATTCCAACAAGAAATAAAAAGTTGTCCCTGATAATCAGAGTCTATTAAACCCACAAGGTTGCCAAGTACAATGCCATGTTTATGACCTAAACCAGAGCGCGGGAGGATAGTGGCTGCTAAGCTAGGATCACCAATATAAATTGATAGCCCTGTTGGTATTAATTTTGTTTCACCGGGATTCAATGGTATTGTTTCATCTATACAAGCGCGTAAGTCCATTCCGGCAGAGCCATCGGTTGCGTAGGCCGGTAAAGGAAATTCTGCTCCGATTCTTGAATCAAGTATTTTTAATTTGATATTCTTCATTATATTTTCTTTAGAGTTGACATAGGGCAATTGAGTTTCCAATTTTACACGTATAATAGTAGAATTGTCGATAGTTGCTTGATAAAGATATTCGATTCTAATTTAATTGATTATTGTCGTTCCTTGGAGTAATTAACTATATAAATCAAGATATAGAAATAATTTTATCTTTTATAAGAATTGTATTTTAAATGATTGCAAACAAAGAATATTATCAGAGCAATCCTGCTATTGCTCATATTTTATATTTAACCAACATTACAATTCTTCCTGTTGCTTCCTTTTTAATTCTCATCTATCTTTACAATAAAGTATATAATTCTGGCAATAAACTAGAAATATCACATTATAGACAGTCAATTTTAGCCAATATAGTAGCGGGTTTATTATTAGTTTTAGTTAGTGGTTTTATTTTGTTTTATGGTAGTTATGATTCTCCTTACACATGGATATGGTTAATACTTTATTTTACTTGTATTCATTCTGTGCTAATTTTATTTGGTGTTTTTGCTTTAATAAAAGCTAACGCTAAGCAAAATTATATCTATCCAGTTTTCGGAAAATTATGGTGTTAATTGCCTTCTAACTTCTTAACTATTTCTTTGGATTTATTAATATCTGCTAACCCTTGAAATAATCTTTATCCTTTTTTATCAGTTGACTTTATAGTTGAGATGCTTGGCTAGGTACAATTATAGGTGAAAATCATTAATAAAATTTAGAGATTAGGAAGCTATTTTATCTAGTATTGGAAATAAATTCCTGAATCATTATGACTACCCCCCCCGTTTGATTTTAACCTTAAAAAAACTAGGGTTAAAGTCAAATCATTTATTGATCCGGATCAAAATAAATTGATATGTAAAGCGTAGTATCTTAATTGAGTTACTCGATCTAAAATTTGACTAGCTTAAAATTATACTCTAAACAAACGAGGGGAAAAGTTATGAATAAGACAAAAATAGGTCTCTCTGTATTGGGTCTAACAGCTGGTCTATTCGCATCAAGTTTTACTATGATTGCAAGCGCAGCTGAGCCCACTTTATCTGAGGCTGAATTCGAGAAAGCTAAAACACTCTATTTTCAACGTTGTGCAGGTTGTCATGGTGTTTTGCGTAAAGGTGCGACAGGTAAAAATTTAGAACCAAAAAATACCTTAAAGAAAGGTCAAGTAAGGTTAGAAAAAATAATTGCCTACGGTACTGAAGGTGGTATGAACAATTTTGACGATATCTTTTCGAAAGAAGAAATCAAAATGGTTTCAACTTATATTCAAATGGAGCCACCTATTCCACCAGAAATGACATTACAAATGATGAAAGATGCAACTAAGCAATTTATTGCATTAAAAGACTATCCCACAAAACCACTGCACGGCCTTAACTGGGAAAATTTCTTTGTAGTCATAGAAAGGGATGCAGGTAAAGCGGCAATCATTGATGGTGATACTAAAAAAATCATAGCTCATTTAGATACTGGCTATGCAGTTCATGTTATCAAGGGTTTGGAGCATCATAAAACCGATCACCCTAAAGATACTGTAGGACGTTTTTGGTACACCATTGGACGCGATGGAAAAGTTAACAAAATTGATTTATGGCAAACACCTGACAAAATGTTAGTTGCCGAAACTAAAATGGCATACGATGCCAGAGACATTGCCGTATCAGGCGATGGTAAATATGTTATTGCTGGTGGTTACTGGCCTCCTCATTTTGTGATTATGGATGCAAAAACGCTTGAGCCATTAAAGGTCATTTCAACTCGTGGAATTAATGTTGATGGTGAGTATGTGAATGAGTCACGAGTTGCTGCAATCTATACAACACCTAATGAGCCAACTTTTATAGTTGCGGCCAAAGAGTTAGGTCAAATGTGGCAAGTTGACTACTCTGATATTGATAATTTAAGGATTGATCAAATTGATTCAGCAAAATTCTTACATGATGGCTTTTTTGACCCAACAGGCCGTTACTTCCAAATTGCAGCTAATGCATCAAATAAAATGGTTGTGATTGATACCAAAGAACGAAAGCTAGAGAAGTTAATTGATGTTGATAAATTACCTCACCCCGGCCCCGGCGCAAATTGGGTTGACAAGAAATGTGGCCCAGTTGGTGGAACAACACATCTTGGTGTGGGCTTAGTTTCTGTTTGGGGTAATGACCCTATTGGTCATCCTAAGCAAGCGTGGAAACTTTGTTATGAAGTAGAAACTGATGGTGCCGGAGCGTTCATTCGTACCCACGAAAACTCCAAATATGTTTGGGCGGATCAGTTAAAGCATCCAGAGCCAGAAGTTCAACAAAGTGTTCAGGTTTTCGACAAAGTTACTCATGAAATTGTTAAAACAATTAGGGTGACTAAGGATAAAGGTAAAGTTGCACTTCATATGGAGTTCAATAAAGGTGGAACTGAAGTTTGGGTTTCTGTTTGGAATCGAGCAGATAGCAAAAATCCAACGGGTGAAATTGTTGTTTATGATGCGAAAACGCTTAAAGAAATCAAACGTATTAAAGGGCTAACAACTCCAACAGGTAAGTTCAACGTTTACAATAGAATGCACCATAAAACATAGAGTTCAATGTTATAGAGCATGGTGAAATCCATGCTCTTTTTTTATTCCCCAAGCAAGTAGCTTAATCACTTTGGCCGTTCTAAATCGGTGTAAGTGATTAGTCTGTTTATATAACCATTAAATTAGATTTGTAAGCAAGTTTTAGGAAAGTAAAAAAATGACACAAAAAGAAACGTTCATTCAAAGAGTCCTCCATAGAAAATTATTCATGGGGGTAACTGTAGCTGCAGGTGGCATATTTTTTATCGCAGGGATTATCTTTTGGGGCGGTTTTAATACTGCAATGGAGGCGACTAATACATTAGAGTTTTGTATTAGCTGTCATGAAATGGAAAATAATGTGTATAAAGAGTATAAACCAACGATTCACTATACTAATCGTACCGGTGTCAGGGCGGGTTGTCCTGATTGTCATGTGCCCGATCCATGGGTACATAAAATGGCAAGAAAAATACAAGCCAGTAATGAGCTTTACCACAAGATGATGGGGACGATTGATACGCCTGAAAAATTTGAAGAACACAGATTGTCCATGGCTAAACGAGTTTGGAAAACAATGAAAGAAACGGATTCGCGCGAATGTCGAAATTGCCATAATTTTGAATCTATGGCTCCACAATTTCAAAAGCCCAGAGCCAGAAATCAACATCTTAATGCTTTTAGAAATGGACAAACTTGTATAGATTGCCATAAAGGTATTGCACATAATAACGTAAGGCATATGTTAACAGATGAAGAGTTAGAAATTTTAGAAGCACCAAATCCTGAGTTTGTAAGAGATGTTCCTCAAATGTATCTTGATGGTTTGACTTTAGTTACGAAACAGGAAGCAGAAGCAAAACAGAAAAAATTAGATGAGCATGATGCAGAAGAAAAAGTTATTTCATTACGAATAGACGAGGCGGTAAAAGAGGCATTAGAGGCTAAACAACAAAAGAAAATTAAAGGCACAAAAATAGAGAAAGCAAGTAGCGATAATGATGCAATTAATGTTAATTGGAATAGGGCTAGCCAACGCGATATCACTATTTTTTATCCTGGAGAAACATCGATTGAATGGATATTAAATGGTCGAGATCATGGCGGAGCGAGACCTTTTACTAAAGGTGGCGATCGTTGTGTAACCTGCCATGATAATGAAACAGCAGACATGGGTGCTAAAATTGTAAGCGGTGAAAAAGCAGAGTCTAAGCCGATCCCTGGTAAGCGAGGAAGTATCCCTGTAAAAGTACTAACAACACATGATGAAGAATATTTATATATGAAGTTTAGCTGGCCTGACACAAAACATGTTCCGGTTAAATTTATTAAAGGTGGAAAAATGGATCCAGCCAACCCAGTTAAATTGGCGATAATGCTTTCTACAGATAAAGTTGAGTTCGCTGACCGAGCAGGCTGTTGGGGTGCTTGTCATCATGATGCCAATAATATGCCTGATGCACCTGAGCAATCAGTTTTAAATGATAGTCAGTTTAACTCTCAAATTAATTTGAAAGGTGGCGTGACAAAATATATAAAAGAAAGCCGTAGCAAATTAGAAGTTAAAGGAAGACGCGGTAAAAAGCGAGGTGGTTGGAATAAGCTAATAACCGCTGAAGAGCTGACCACTGAAATGAATGATGAACATTTTATGGATATCATTCGTTTTAAATCGGGAGATAACAGCGTTGAAGATGGACACATCCTAGCACAACGAAATATGACCGGAGGCCAAGGTGTAGAGTTTAATGCGATTTTGAAATCAGGTAAGTGGAATGTTATTCTTAAACGTAAGCTGATATCAGATAGCCCTGGTGATATTGATTTAGAGCTTGGTCAAGTCTACAACTTCGGTTTTGCTATACATGATGACTATTCAAATTCAAGGTTTCATCATGTTTCTTTAGGATACAAGTTAGGATTTGATAATGACAATGTTGAGTTAAATGCAAAAAAACAATAATCATTGGCTTCATTAATTTTCAAACGATGAGTATGAGTTCTCATGCTCATCTGATATGTTTTCTATTTCTAAGAATTATTAAAGGTTAAAAATGTTAAACCCAAAATTATTACTAATCTCAATTCTGGGAATATTGTTGCTTAACTCTTGTGGTTCTGGAGTTCCAATCCAGCCCTATAATAGCCTCCCTCCTGTAGAAGTTAAAATGCTTAAATACAAATTTATTCCAGAAACATTGAATATTAAAGTTGGTCAGACTGTGCGATGGATGAATACTGAAAAACGACAATATCATAGTGTTTGGTTCGAACAGCAAGGTGAAGAAGAGTCTGATTATATGTTTCCTAACGATACATTAGACAAACAATTTTTAAAGCCTGGTCGTTATCCTTATCGGTGTGGTCCTCACCCTGAAATGGTTGGTAATATTATAGTTAACTAAGTTTGATTTGAGCTGATTTTTAGTGATCGGGATCAATATCTATCTCTCTATACCTGACTAAAATACTCCAGTAAATTAGCCTTATTGGCTAGCTACCAATTTTTGTATTTATCAAAAGGTTTAGTTGTGAATTATAAAAAATTATTTTTTTCAATGGTTACAGTCTTTCTAGTGAACAATGCTTTTGCTGAAAATAAAACAACTACTCAATCAGTTAATATGACTGAAGGCGAAACCATCGTTATTTTAGGTAAAGTACCTCGACCAATTGATGATGTATTTGGTGCAGCATCTGTCATTAAT
>Ga0256845_1001848_pt1 | contig 16365 bp, 11 predicted proteins | sample RiftiametaG_FD_189101 | JGI IMG/M metagenome (GOLD analysis project Ga0256845, IMG submission 189101) | Tube worm associated microbial communities from hydrothermal vent at the East Pacific Rise, Pacific Ocean - Riftia | ecosystem: Host-associated > Annelida > Integument > Unclassified ...
AGGTCGTAACAAGCCGATCACGCCCTGCGATCTCCGAACAGAGTTCCAACGGGATCGTGACCGGATTATTTACTCCAGAGCATTTTCACGCCTTCGTCGCAAAACACAAGTGTTAATCTCTCCTCGGGGCGACCACTATCGCACCCGCCTCACTCATACCCTTGAAGTCTCTCAGATCGCCCGTACAATCGCCAGGGGCCTCCGGCTGAATGAAGACCTGGTGGAGGCCATTGCCATGGGCCACGATCTTGGACACTCTCCGTTTGGACATACTGGAGAATATGCCCTGAATTCGATTCACCCAAAGGGCTTTTACCATTCCAGGCAAAGTCTGCGGATCGTGGAAGTCCTGGAACGCCGAGGAGAAGGACTGAACCTGACGCACGAAGTGAAAGATGGCATCTTAAAGCACAGCAAAAGTTATACAAAAATTTTTGCTGACGATCCGAATGTCATGCCGGAGACCCTGGAAGGGCAAATCGTCAGAATTTCCGATAGTCTGGCCTATATTAACCATGACATCGACGATGGGATTCAGGTTGGCATTCTCAAACAAGAGGACATTCCAAAGCCATTGCTTGACGCACTGGGGCATACTCTGGGAGAACGTGTCGGGCGGATGGTACGCGATGTCATTGATGAGACGACCCGTCTGGATTATGAACGGATCGCCATGAGTCCTGCTATGTTAGAACCCACTGAAACCCTGCGAAAATTCCTCTGTGATCACTTCTACCTGACGCCGCTGGTGAATCGGGAAACCGACAAATCCAAACGAATTGTGACGGAACTGTATGAGTATTTCCTTGAGCATCCGGATCAGATGGAGTTGACGTTGTTTGGCTTACAGTGCCAGGAGGATAGGCCGCAAATGGTCTGCGATTATATTGCCTGCATGACCGATGATATGGCATTAGAAACCTATATCCAGGTGTTCGTTCCGCGACGAATTGCCTGAGCGAGTGTCACATCTTCAGCCACAGCGTTAACCGGTATTTATCAGTTATTTGCAAAGGAATTTTGTTGACTTAATCTGACGTTGCTGTGATATTGTAAATGGCTTGGTAATATATTGTGACAGGCGTGTTTCTGACGATATGAGCGTGTTGGGAGTGTTCTTATGGCAGTATTGGTAGAAATGAACCAGATCGTCAAGCACTTTCCGGGGATGATCGCAAACGATCACGTCGATTTTGAAGCGCAGACCGGTGAAATTCATGGCCTGCTCGGCGAAAACGGGGCTGGAAAAACGACGTTGATGAATATTTTATATGGGCTGTACCGGCAGGATAGCGGTGACATCGTTTTTGAAGGGAACCCCGTACATTTAGACTCCCCAAAACATGCGTTGCAACTCGGCATTGGCATGGTTCACCAGCATTTCAAACTGATCCCACGCCTGACCGTCCTTGAGAATATTGTGCTCGGTTTACCTCCGGAACTCCCTCCTCCTGACAAACAGGATATTGTGACGTCTCTGCGTCGAAAATTCGTTGAGACCTTTGGCCTTAATATGAAAGCCGCTGAAGACGCTGTTATGGGGTTGGCTGAGCAATTCGGGCTCAAAATTCATCCTCATGCCAACGTCTGGGAACTGTCAGTCGGCGAACAACAGCGGGTTGAAATTCTCAAGGCGCTGCACCGCAAAGCAAAGCTTCTCATCCTGGATGAACCAACAGCTGTTCTGACGCCGCAGGAAGTGGACAGCTTGTTTGAAATGCTGGATACGATGGTTCAAAAAGGGTATACTATTATTTTTATCACCCATAAACTGAATGAAGTGTTGAATGCCTGCCATCGAATTACCGTTTTAAGGAATGGGAAACATGTTGCGACAATTCGTTCGGCTCAAACCACAAAAAAGGACCTGGCCAGGATGATGGTTGGCCGAGAGGTGCTTTTTCACCTTGAGCACGTTGATGCGCGGCCAGGTAAGGACATTCTGAAAGTAGAACACCTCAGCGTGCTGAACGATAAGGGATTACAGGCCGTGAATGATGTGTCCTTCACCGTTCGGGAAGGGGAGATTCTGGGAATTGCCGGGGTGTCCGGTAATGGGCAGCGGGAATTAATTGAGGCGATTAATGGTTTGCGCCCTGTGGAAGAAGGCACGATCTGGTTTGATGGACAAGATATCACGAATGCTCCCCCACGAACGATTGTTGCGCAGGGGATCGGGTATATTCCTGAGGATCGGATGACCGTCGGACTGGCGACCAGCTTATCAATTGCAGAGAATACGCTGCTCAAAAGTCAAGCGTCGCCTCAGTTGAATCGAGGGTGTTTTCTGAATACTCAGGCCGTAAATGCAATGGCTGAGAGGCTTGTGCACGAGTATGATGTGCGAACCCCGTCGATTTCAATCCCGGTTGGGCGATTATCGGGCGGTAATATTCAGAAGATTATCCTGGCCCGGGAGATTTCTCGTGATCCAAAACTTCTGATTGCCAGTCAGCCGACGAGAGGTCTTGATGTGGGGGCAATCGAATACGTACAAACAATCCTGCTCGACCAGAAACGTCAGGGGAAAGCCATCTTACTCGTGTCAGAAAACCTTGACGAAACCATGCACTTAAGCGATAGAATCGCGGTAATGTATGAAGGGGAAATTGCCCGGATTTTGGACACGAAGATGACGGATCGGCGGGAAATCGGGTTAATTATGGCCGGTGGATTAAAGTGGATGAGACCAGAGACTTCGGGAGTGTAACATTGTAGCGTATGCACATTTTTCTTGAGCCGCGAGAGTTGACATCAACCTCTTTTAAAATGTTGATCCCAGTTGTGACAATACTTTTGGCGATGGTCGTTGGAGCGATCCCTTTGCTGTGGATGAGGGTGAATCCGTTTACCGCCTATCTGTCAATTTTTATTGGTTCGTGTGGCAACATTTACAACATATCAGAGACCTTGGTCAAAGCCATACCGCTGATGCTCTGCGGGCTGGCAATTGCATTTCCTTTAACAGCGAACCGCTGGAATATCGGAGCCGAAGGGCAGTACATGATGGGGGCATTTGGGGCGAGCGTGGTGGCCATTAATCTGCCGCAACTTCCGGGATGGATGCTCCTGCCGCTGATGGTTATTGCCGGGTTTATCGCTGGGGCGTTTTGGGGGTGGATTCCGGGCATCCTGAATGCGCGTTTCAAAATTAGTGAAATTATCGTCAGTCTGATGCTGAACTATATTGCGCTCAACTGGGTATCCTTTCTGGTATACGGCCCGATGCGAGACCGTGAGGGATATTCGAACTTTCCACTTTCTCCGAAATTTGTCCGACAGGCATGGCTTCCGCGAATAATTCGGGGAACACGCCTTCACGTTGGGATTATCCTGGCAGTGCTGGTGGCTATTCTGCTGTACATTGTCATAAAGAAAACACGTATCGGGTATGACATCCGAGTTGTTGGTGCAAACCCGAAGGCTGCTGAATACGGGGGGATCCGCACCACCAGAATCGTGGTGTTGGTGATGACGGTGGCCGGTGGGATTGCTGCACTCGCCGGAGTGGGGGAAGTCGCTGCCATTCATCATCAACTGCGCCAGGATATTGCGGTGGGATATGGCTTTACGGCCATTCCGGTCGCTTTGCTCGGCAAAGGACATCCTTTAGGGGTTATTGTGTCTTCGCTGTTATTTGCAGCATTTTTAGTTGGCGGTTCGAATATGCAGCAAGATATGGGAGTCCCGGTCGCTCTTGTCTCTGTCATTCAGGCAATGATCGTGCTGTTTATCATTGCCGCTGATACCTTGCAGCAGTATCATATACGGTTTGTTCGGGGAACCAGGTCATCATGAAGGATTCACTGAAAACTTGCGAAAGAACCAATTCGAATGTTGCAGAAAGTTTTGCAGCGTCAGATCAGTTCAAAAGAGGAACTCGCGCTCCAAAACCAGGAGGATTTGGAATCTCTGCTCCAGGGGTTGGAAACTCAATGGAATGCAACTTCATAAGAACGTACAACATATCTTCCTGTCACGTATTACGTTGACATTTTATGTTGTTGCGGTTTTGCGTGTGCCATGTCTGAAATTCTGACATCTGCATTTATTGTTTCTGTGCTCGTCGGTGCTATTCGAGCGGGTACGCCTTTGCTGTTCGCGACATTAGGGGAAATTCTCACTCAACGCGCCGGGGTGCTGAATCTTGGCGTTGAAGGCATGATGATCGTCGGCGCGTTAGCCGGATTTATGGGGTCGTATTATTCTCAAAGTCCCTGGGTCGGAGTGCTTGTTGCCATGTTATGCGCCGGCCTCGTGAGTTTGCTGCACGGATTTTTGTGTATTACCTTAAAAAGTGATCAAGTGATTAGTGGGATTACGATTGTTTTATTCGGGGTTGGCCTGACAAGCTTTATCGGAGAAGCGATGGTCGGAAAAACAGGGTATGGTTTTGAGCCGCTGCATATTCCCTTTTTCAGTGATCTTCCTTTTCTGGGGCAGGTCTTTTTCCGGTACAATATCCTCGTTTATCTTGCCGTACTCCTGGTACCGGTCGTGTGGTGGCTGCTCTTCAAAACGCGTATCGGGTTAGAAATTATCGCCGTTGGAGAGAATCCGGCAACAGCGGATACACTGGGAATTTCGGTAGATCGTATTCAATATATGTGTGTGTTTCTCGGTGGAATGCTCTCTGGCCTGGGCGGATGCTTTCTGTCGTTGGCGTATACCCGTATTTGGATCGACCAGATGACTGCCGGGCGAGGATGGATTGCAATCGCGTTGGTGATTTTTGCCGCCTGGACTCCTCAACGTGCCTTAATTGGGGCGTATCTGTTTGGGGGAATTGAAGGACTTCAATTGCGATTGCAAACGGCAGGTGTCGGAGTTTCGCATCATTTGCTGCAAATGATGCCTTATGCTGCGACAATTTTGGTGCTGCTGTTTTCTGCGAGGGAAACATTTCGGCGCAGAATAGGAGCGCCTGAGGCCTTAATGAGGCCGTATATGCGAGGGAAGAGAGAGTAATCCATTTCAATTTATCGGATGACGTCTCATGTGTGGATGTGACATGGGCTGTTATCACGTAAAGGAGTGAGGAATTATGCGGAAAGGTGTGATCGTAGGTTTTGTGGCTGTATTGGCGATGGTTCTGTGTATGAATGTGTTTGCAGAGGAAAAACCTCTCAAAGCGGCGTTTGTGTATGTGTCTGCCGTTGGAGATCATGGCTGGTCCTATGCCCATGATCTTGGCAGAAAGTATATGGAAAAAGAACTTGGGGTTGAAACAGCCTATACAGAAAGTGTGTTCGGTCCTGATATTGAAAGGGTGATCAGAGGCTATGCCCAAAAAGGTTATGACATGATCTTTACGACGAGTTTTGAATATATGGATCCGACCCTTGAAGTGGCTGCGGATTTTCCGGACATCGTGTTTGAGCACTGTTCGGGCTTCAAGACTGCTGAAAATGCCGGAAATTATTTTGGGCGAATCTATCAGGCCCGCTATTTAACCGGCTTAGTGGCGGGTAAAATGACGACATCGAATGTGTTGGGATATGTTGCTGCTCATCCGATCCCTGAGGTGATTCGTGGAATTAATTCCTTTACCAAAGGTGTGCGGGAAGCCAATCCCGAGGCTGTTGTCAAGGTGGTTTGGACAGGTTCCTGGTACGACCCGGCCAAAGAAAAAGAAGCCGCTTTAAGCTTAATCAGCGCTGGCGCTGATGTCATTGCTCAACATCAGGATTCCCCGGCAGCCCAGGAGGCAGCTCAGGACAAAAAAATCTATTCTGTCGGCTATAATGCTGATATGAGCCATTTTGCTCCTCAAGCCCATCTTACAGCTCCTATTTGGAATTGGCAGGTGTTTTACGAACAAGTCGTGAACGAGGTGAAAGCCGGGACCTGGAAGAGTTCATCATACTGGGGAGGGCTTGACGATGGCGTGGTGGATATTGCGCCCTTTGGTCAGATGGTGCCCCAGGAGGTTGCTGATATGGTGATGAAACGACGCCAGGAGATTATTGACGGCACGTTCAATATCTGGCCGGATAAAACCGATCAAGAACTTCTGAGTATGAATTATTTCGTTGAAGGCGTTGAAGGTAAAATTCCGAAGTAAACTAGGAAATCTTCTTGTGAGAGTAGTGCGCGCTTAACATCAGTTATACTCGTTAAGGTGAAAAAGACGATTGTACCGCAGAGAGCCGCAGAGGTATAACATCTCCTCTTGAACGCTGCGTGCGTTGTGATGAAGAAAGTGAAAATGAACCCTTAAAGAAGTTATGCCACCCAAACCACCTTTGTGCCAGGCACAGGGGTGGTTTGTAATTCTATATCAAACAATGGACTCATCTGTGAAGAAGGTGTCCATTTTATCATATTTCTGTTTGCCCAATCATGACAAGTTCCTGGGACATTCACGAGTTAGCCGTCTTTTCTCTCGATGATCTGCTCTTCGGGGTGGACGCCAGCCAAATCCAGGAAATTCTCAGGCTCCAACATCCTTCCTTTGCTACAATTGAGGCTGATGATGCGAATCCGCTTCGTATTCTGCTGTATCAGCAGCACACCCCTATCCCGATTTTCGACTTGAGACGCTATTTTGATTTGCCCAACTCTTTTGCAGACGACTTCACAGGGATCTCATTTTACAGCGGAGATTGTCTTATCGCCTGCCAGGTTTCTGCCATCCAAAATATTTTTCCAGTCTCTTTGCGCTCGTTGCAACCTGTGCCTTATATTCTCGAACAACTCGCCAGAAAAATCAGTTTATGGGGATTTTATGAGTACTCTGGTGAGGTCATTCCTCTTTTTGATCTTGGGCAGATCGTGCCAAAGAGAATGCTTCTCCAATATAGGCAGTCTTTGCATCTACCATAGTCGCTACTCTGCGTCATCCCGCGTAAGTCCCGCATAAAATCCGCATTAAGAAAAAAGTGCATTTTCTTTTTCAACCTTTCCGGGTCGCTGAACTCTAAAAGTAGACGATTGTCTCTTTATGTTGTTATCACGCAATAGGAGGTCTTGTTATGCAGCGATTCTACGTTTTCGTGAAGTGGCTTGTTCTTTTTCTGTCCGCCGTGTATCTTTTGACAGGTTGCACACCGCTTTGCTAGTATATGAGTGATAAAGCCGATGAATTTCCATAAGTGTACAACAGTGTCCTGAAAAAATATTGGATGGCAAAATTTATTTAACCTTTGTGTTTAACGAGTGTCTGATATATTTGAAGACGGACGATTTTATGAACAAACATCAGTAATGACATGTCTTGTAAAAAAAGACTTGACAAAAAAACGTTTGTATTTATACTTATATATATGCAGCTAACTAACAGTCGTTAGCCAGAGTATTGGCAATGTCTTTTTGTCAGCAACAAGGATGACACTTATGAAATTCCATGAATTTGTCACATCCAGACGACTCAAGCTCAACCTTAATAAAAAAGAATTGGCTAAAAAAGCCAAGATATCTGATGCGTATATTAAACATATCGAAGATGGAATCCGAATTCCAAAAGATATGATTATTCTCTACAATTTAGCAGATGCGCTTCAGGTTGATCGAGAATGGTTTCGTGATTTTGCCTACCTGAACAGGGACCATCAGAAAGCTATCTCATATATTGATGAACAAAAAGTTTTTGAAACCAGAAATAAGGGAGAGTCTTATAATACCACGAATAGTTTGTCATCAAAAGAGAAAGAATTCCTCTCGTTGTTTCGAAAAGCTGACGAAGAGGATCAAAAAACGCTGATTCATATTTTGCAGGAAAGCTCGTTTTCCGAGAACCTGATTTTTCGTGGCACCGTGTATGAGTCGAATCATAATTTATATAAGATTATGAACGAAATTAAAGATAAAGATGAAAAGTTCTTACAGAAAATGCTGGATTACATTGTAGCCATGGTATTTATCGAGAGTCACGATCAAAAGAGTCCATTACGTGATCTTTTGACAAATCTGCTGAATATTCAATAACAACGTCATAACAGAATTCTGTCCGCCATGTCTTTTTGGGCGATTCTGTTTTAATAAACGTCTGTAAAAATGCTCTGTGTCGCGACGTTGCACCGGGCAGGCTGAGTGACCCTCATTGGGTTTCCACAAAAAACATTTATCAAAAATTGTCAAGGGTCTTTTTTTCTTGACAGTACGTTAACAAATGTTCGTGTTATATCAGTGTATGGAATGTTGGGAAATGAGAAGTGGCTGGCGGCGGTAGTTAGAGAAAAGTCCTTATTAGATAGATACTCTTCTGGAAACTGAGACGGCATTTTTATGAGTGTGGGGTATGATTCTTTCTAAAATTTATGACGTTCTCACGAGATATGAGGCCGTGTATTTATTTTACCTCGTGCCAATTGCATACTTCGTGTCGGTTGTCTTTCGTTTAGTCTACTATAAGCTGAAGTATTATGAAAAGTTGTATCCACGGGATTTGATGGCAGTGGCAACGATGTTGTTGATTGGGTTAGATTATATCAACTACCTGTACCTTCTTATTTCAGGAACTGGGAAGATACTCCCGTTTCCTGCATTTTTAATTAAATATACATTTGGATTCTTGTTGTGGACCTGGATGTTTTGGTATAGTTATCAAGTATATCTGAAACGAAACTTAATGCGGGAAGCCTTCTTAAAAAAAAGTCGGGTTGTTCTTGTGTGTATCGTCTCTATGCTCGTTATTTTGACAGTTATCGTCATTGTTGTGGCTTCTTGATAAGGGCCATTTTTTTTATACGGTTAACTTATAAACGTTAATTAGGTGAAATATGCACAGTATATTATATTGATGAACGTTGATATTTATTTGTAAGTGCGCATGAACACCATTTGTGCTTTATCAGGCTGCGGCATCATCAGTCTCGACCAGGCTACAAGTCTTATCAACGTGAAGTATTCAACGGTTTTGGACAGCGTTGAAAAGTAAAATTGATCTCATTGTCACTTGGCTGGCAGTGTCTGTGACAATTCACTCTGTTGTTGGAACTGGTAATTTTTTTTACCGTGAAAATTAACTTACGTTAATCAATGTGGGGTTGTAATTATGGCTTACTATTGGATAATCGTTTTTTTGTCCATCATTATGATACTGATATCAGGCTGTACTCCTTACTAATTCAGGAGATAGTCAGGTTATCTCAAAATCAACAACGATGACTCAGCAGAATGCGAGAAGGTTGAGGATGCGTGAGGGATGTTTCTGAAGAAAATATTATACGAAAAACATGGATGGTGAAAGATTATGAAAACCAGAAAAAGAGAAAAATGGCATTCAGTATGGAAAATATTGCCCATCATAGTACTGGTTGGAATAGGGGGCAGTCTTTTACAAGGATATGTTGCCGCTGATCCAACTTTGCCTGCAACCATTGACTCTCAGGAAAATGAGACGTCTCAAAAAACTTCATTGGTCAAGTTGACATTTCCCGGAATGTTATACGATGGCGACTCGAAGCTCGTACAGCTTGCGACAGTCTATACGACCAGTTCTTCGGAACAGCCAAAACGAAGAGGGCAGGCTGCTGGTGCTGGATTTTCAGTACAACGAATTCAGATGTTATTAATCGCAGCGCTTCTGCTTACACTTGGAGGAATTTTTATTTCATCCTTTCTTCCCCAGATGACAGGGGCAAATGTCAAATCGCCTCATTCACGGAAAACGGTTGCTCAAAAGGCGGGAGCACGCATCACATCGCCACAAACCAGGAAACCCATTTCCCTAAAAAATACGTCACGGGTACGCTCAGGCCAACCCAAGAGAGTTGCTCGCCGAATGGCAGGAGTGGGGGCGGGACCCTCTCAGACATCGGGAGCGGTTCCTCATATCTATGATACATCACTCGGAAACCTGACAGATTTGACGTCGGCGTATGTAGCGCCTTCAGAGGTTATTGTAACGAGAAGCTCTCCACAACCACGCCCTATACAGGACGACTTTCTGCAAGATGTACCAAACGGGATTCTGTTAGAAGATCATGAGCATCAGCCAGCAAGCGGTGCGCTGTCAGCACTGCCAGACGCGTCACCAGCTCTGCTGAGAATGGCTAAGACCTTTTTTCGCCAAAGCCATTTTGAATATACGGCTCAGTCTGGTGCGAGTGGAATTTTGCGGACAACAGCGACCCAATATAAACGCTATGGGGAGATTCCAGTCTTTCTCATCAATAAATCCCTGCTCAACGAAACGCTGCTTCAAGAAATTTCCAAAACCCTCACTGTAGCAGGACGAAAACCTCAGAAGAAAATTGTCTTTATTGTCGTTGATGAACCGCTGCATACCCTGCTGTATCACCAGATATACAAAGCAAGGTCTGAACATCAGATTCTGATTGTCCCGATAAGCAGCGACATTATTGCACACTCAGTCAGGAATTCGACATCCGCCCAGACTGTGGAAAATATCATTTCTTCAGCACTCACTCAACAGAATGTGTACGAAAGTAATAGTCCGACCACTAACCGTCTGGAATTTTTCGGTCGCGATGAATTGCTCCACTCACTGCTCGATTCAATTGGGCACTTACAGCATATCGGGTTATTTGGCCTTCGTAACATCGGGAAAACATCGCTTGTATGGCAGCTTCGCGAGCAACTATCCCACAATGTCGTCGCGTATATTGATTTACAGCATATCCCACGGGACTGCAATTATCTCTACCAGTCGATTCTTAAAGAATGCTTTCGAGATGCGGCGTTTAAATATCCTGATCTGAGACTACCTGAATTTGATGCCTCAGACGATCTGCCCGAGGAAAAGCAGGGAGTAACCTTCATCGAGACCCTTGTGAAATTATGGGAAGCCTTACAGGTCGGCCGTCATGACATGAAAATTATCCTGCTGTTGGATGAAGCCGAATCCTTTACGCCAAATTCAACAGAGCACGACAGCGGGTTTGCCGGGTTCCATGAATTTATGGGCATCATTCGAGGCATTTCTGAACAATACGGCTTTTTGGTATCGGTGATCGTCTCATCACGTCCTGAAATCTCACGGCTCGATACCTGGAATGGGCAGAGCAATCCGGGATTTCAATTTTACAAAGAAGTCTTTTTATCATCACTTTCGGAAACAGGCTGCAACCAGATGATCACCAGTTTAGGGGCGCAGATAGGCCTGACTTATACAGAAGAGGCACTGTCACGAATTTATTATGAGACTGGCGGCCACCCCTACGTGACCAGGCAATTATGCGGTCTCATCGCCGAGAAATCCAACGAACCGTGTCATACCGATTCCTGGCAGACTACTACCGACCGTATTCCCGGCATAATCCAGGTGCAGGAGATTGAAGACGCCATTTCAGAATATATCGAGCACAGAAGTGACTACATTGACAGTGTTTGGCAGCGGTTATCAGCGATTGAGCAAGAAATTTTACTCACGATTATTACCAATCATAGCTGTGCTCTCAAAGATTTGATCGCAACGCCACAAAGTTACGATGCCAAACGGCAGCGCCGAAAAGCAATCTCGACGTTGATTGAAAATGAGATCATTGAGAAATGTGAGAATAAATATTCGATCAGGATGGGGCTGTTTGAACGCTTCCTCCTTTCCAGCAACTAAGGGAAATGGATCATGAGCAGTGTGATGATGTAAGCAAAGAACTGAGGAGGAGAGACGTTGCATACACGTAGACGCTGGACATGAGAAGGAACAACAACAATGAAGATTTTTATCGATGGTGATGCCTGCTCAACAGAAAAAATTCGGAAAAAATTTGGAAAGAAACAACACGCAGAAGTTGTGACGGTTGTCTCAATTGAGAATTGTTCCAATCTTCACCGTCGGGGGGACACGACGATTGTGGTTGACTCGACTCCGCAAGCGACAGATATTGAAATTTTTAACCGGGTTCGTCAGGGAGACCTGGTTGTTACAAAAGATTATGGCCTGGCCTCGTTAGTCCTCGGGAAAAATGGAAAAGCCGTGTCTCCAAGCGGTTTTGTCTACACACAGAAAAATATCGGAATGCTGCTTCAACAGCGATATGTCAACGGAGTGCAGCGTAATTCAGGAGGACGCAGAAAAAAACGCGCCTTAAAACGTCATCCTCAAAAAGTGTTTGCATAATTCGGGCAGATTGTTCTGTTACCGCGGACCGTAATACACGTTCGTACTGTTACGGTCACGTTATACCAATTGCCGGACGACCAGACAGCTCTCTCCTGAACGTGGAAAGGAGCCTTTCAGAGAATCGCCGAATAGAAAAGAGAGAACGATGGCAGAAGTTCCCCGGCAATTGGTATCACTTTGCCACGCTTCGCTCGTGTTGCAGATGCCCCTGGATAAATTCAATAATACGAGCCTGTTCTTCAGCGCCCCGCCCCTCGATCCATAACGGTTTCCCAAAATAAAAGGATACTTTTTTGGACGGATCGATGATCCCAAAATCTTTCAGCAATCGTCCATTCTGCCAGGCATCAGTAACCAGCGCAATCGGGATGACCGGCACCCCTGCCTTTTTCGCCAACTTCACCCCAATCGAATTGAATTGCGCCGGGTCAAATTCCAACATTCGGGTCTTTTGTGGGAAAATGATCATTGAGGTTCCGGACAGAAGTTTTTGAGCGCCGTCCTCCAGGATGGTTCTCAAATCGAGGCGTGGATTGTCGCGAGTCAGGGCAACTGGCTCGCGCGCACGCATAATATGTTTAAACACCGGATAGTCCAGCAAGCTTTGCTTCACCACAAATGTGACGGGTTTCGTGGGTTGAATCATAATCGGGAGGATCATGGTTTCCATGATACTCATGTGATTGCCGATAAACACACACGGGCCTTCGAGCTGCTCCACATGCTCAAGCCCTCTTACGTCAATCATAACCCCGACGCGTTCCAAAGCCTGGAGCACGTGCAAACTGTTCTGAGCCCAGGCGTCGCCATCGTAAAGACCACGTTTTGCCTGAAAATATCCTTCCAATACGCACCCCAGGAATTTGACATAAAATACGAGCGAAGGAAAATGCCTTGTAAACCAAGGAGGGGAAGAAACAGTTGAGAGATAATGTCCATCTGTATAGACGAGTTTTTCCATGAAAGTATGATTGCCAGTATCGCCGCATATCCATTCAGCAATGGTGCTGCCATCTGTACAATCGTATCGTGAAATCGGCTGCTCACTCACAGGCTGTGATCTGGAATGTCAGCGGAATAGCGGTTCTGCACGTCAGCATTGATTTTTTATATAATTTTCCCAAACAGCGGCTGCTCAATGGCAACGGCCCTTTGTCCTCCAGTTTTCTGGAGAAAGATGGAGTCGCAGGCTGTAACCAGGGAGTCGTGTTGTGATGGTTTGAGTTTCGTTGCACCACGACAGTATTCCCCTTCATAATCAGAAGCAGCCATCAATGGAAAACTGTCAAGATTTTATCCGGCACGAGGAAAATTACAGCGTCAGGACGGAATCCCGCATCAGCATTGTTGTGTTCAGGGTGATGGTGTGCGGAAAGTCGTCATCATCGCCTCTGATACGGCGTATGATAAGGGTTGCGGCATCTGTGGCAATCTGCTCTATCGGTTGTTCGACCAGGGTTAAGGGCGGCTCGATGGCGTCGAGCATATCAAACGAATCAAACCCAATCAATGAGACATCTTCCGGAATCCGCAGGTGAAGCTTGTGTAACGCCATCACGGTCCCGATGGTGGCATGGAGGTGAGTGGCGTAAATTGCTGTCGGATGGGGAGGAGAGGTGAACAGGCTTTTAATGGCCGTATATTCTCCGGCTTCTGAAAACCACTCAGAGACGATCCACCCCTCATCAACGGGGAGATTATAGGTGCGCATCGCCTCCCGGTAGCCCCGAAGCCGTTCCCCGAACACATACACCTCTTCCTTGCCGTTGACAAGCGCAATTCTGCGGTGATTATGAAGAATCAGTTGTTCAACTGCCCGGAAGGAGGCATGGGCATTATCCACCATAATCACATCGGTTTCGATTCCGGGAAGCGGCTGCTCAATCAGCACGACCGGAATGGCATCATTCAGAAATTCCTGTAACATCACCAGGTTTTTCTCGGCGATGTTGGAGGGAAAAAGGATCAGACCATCAACAAAGCGATCTTTGACAAACCGCAACTTGTCTTGCAGTATGGTGGGATCATGGTCGAAATCGCACAACAATAAGCTATAACTGTACCCTTCTAAAATCTGCTCTAACATTTTGGTCACAGCCATAAAAAAGAGCGTCAGGTAGTTGGGGATGACCACGGCAATGGTCATTGAACGGTTTCGCTTGAGACTCTTGGCAATCACATTTTCTTTGAACCCTAGTTCCTGGATCGCTTGTTCAACCTTTACCCGGTTTTTTTCACGGAGTTGATACCCATTCAGATAGCGTGAAACCGTGCCCACGGCGACGCCCGCCCGTTCTGCCACATCCCGAATTGTCACTGTCATAACGAAATTTGTGTGTTAGTGTTTGGTGTTTAGTGTTTAGTGTTCCAGCACCTGGCACCGGATACTATTCCACAATGGGCAATTTTTTGTCTGCCCGTAGATACAGGGGAATCCGTTCTAACGGCGCATCAGCTTCGATCTGTTGTCCCCCCTCAAAAGTTTCTCCGGTCCAGGCGTCACTCCAGGTCGCTCCGACCGGGAGGTACACGCCCCGGCTGCGGGCCCCTTTGTGTAACACCGGCGCCACCAGCAAGTCCGGACCCAACATGAATTGGTCTTCCACTGCCCAACAGGCCTCATCATCGGGAAAATCGAAAAACAATGGCCGCATTGGTGGTGTCCCTATATCGTGAGCCACCTGCATCTGTTCCATGAGATAGGGACGTAACCGTTCACGCAGGAACAGCATCTCCTTGATGATGGTGTAGGCCTCCTCGCCAAATGCCCACACTTCGTTCGGTCCGCCGGAGCCCTGCACATCCTTGTTGGGCACTCGGAAACCGTGCAACCTGAATAGGGGGCAGAATACTCCGTACTGAAACCAGCGTATGATCAACTCCTTGAAATACGGGGTCGTAATATTCCCACCATGAAAACCGCCAATATCGGTGGTCCACCAGGGGATACCGCTCAATCCGATATTAAGCCCGGCCCGTACCTGAGCTTGTAAGACCTCGAAAGTCGAGGCAATGTCGCCGGACCATACGGCGGCTCCGTAACGCTGGCTTCCGGCCCAGGCTGACCGGCATAAACTGATAATCTCCTCTTCCCCTTCAGCGCGCATCCCTTCGTAAAAGGCTTGTTCATGAAGTAAGGGATAGATATTGGCCACTGCCTGACCATTGCCAAGATAATAGCGCAGGTTGTCGAAATCTCTGGGGATGATTTCCGGTTCACAGGCGTCAAGCCACCAGACCTTAATCCCATGCCGGTAATAGCCCTCACGGACTTTGTCCCAGATGTATTGCCGCGCCTCTGGATGGGTCGCATCATAATAATGGATATACACGGGTCCCTCAATGCCAACCTCCTGAAACGCCATGAGGGCCGGTACGCCGCGCTCTGTATGAAGCAGCAGCCCTTTTTGCTGCATATCCTGGAAATTGGTGCTGCTCATGCTCACAGACGGCCAGACAGACACCATCAACTTAACTCCCATCTCGTCCAATTCCCGTACCATTTCTGCCGGGTCCGGCCAGCACTCCGGGTCAAATTGCCAGTCACCCTGCTTTGACCAGTGAAAAAAATCGCTGACGATAATTGACAGGGGCAGACCACGTCGCTTATACTCCCGTGCGATTTCCAGTAATTCCTCCTGAGTGCGGTAGCGGAGCTTACACTGCCAGAACCCTGCGGCCCATTCCGGGAGCATCGGAGCATGACCGGTCGCGTCGACGTAGCGCTCCAACATATCTGCCGGCGTCTCGCCGGTCGTGATCCAGTAATCCAGTTGCGGCGTGGCTTCAGCCACCCAGCGGGTTTCATGTTGGCCCAATTCGACCCGTCCGATCGCCGGATTGTTCCACAGAAAGCCATAACCCCGACTGGAAAGCAGAAACGGGATGCTGACCTCCGTATTGTATTGCATCTGGTCGATCACACAGCCTTTTTGGTTCAGGCAGCCATGTTGATGCTGACCCAAACCATAGATGCGTTCATCCTTATAGGCCTGAAAGCGCACCTGAAGGTGAAAATTCTCTCCTCCGACGAATTTGTATTGGCGGGCTGCAGGGCGTGGGAACTCAGTCTCCGCTTCCGCCAGAAGTTCCTCTCCGGTTGAGGTTTTGAAGAAGCGAATCGTGGCCGGAACGTTGGGACGGACAAAATCGACCTGGGCGGTGATTTCTGCACTCAAAGCTCCATTGCGAATGATAGCCTGGTCTGCCTCAATCTCGATCCGAACATCTGTGGCGGCCGGTTCCAGAAGTGCGCCCGGCGCATCGCTTCGGATGTCCTGATTGATTGTGCTTCGTACCCGCAGGCTATCCCTTCCCCATGGCTCGATGTGGACGAT
>Ga0256845_1001849_pt1 | contig 16357 bp, 9 predicted proteins | sample RiftiametaG_FD_189101 | JGI IMG/M metagenome (GOLD analysis project Ga0256845, IMG submission 189101) | Tube worm associated microbial communities from hydrothermal vent at the East Pacific Rise, Pacific Ocean - Riftia | ecosystem: Host-associated > Annelida > Integument > Unclassified ...
AAACTTGTTTCAATTCTTGGCAAGTAAGAAATGCTCAGAATATCGTTATTCGTTTGTCGCTTAACTTCTAACAATTCACCCAAATCGCTTAAAATAAAAGTATCGTCGCTTGTATAAGTGGGTATGCCGCTCTCTAGATTTCTTACTACATGAGGCGTAGTCAAAGCAAAACCCAAGCCAAATACCTCCATACCAGAACCCGAGTTATAAGACAGGTGCAAAGGTGGCTTTATACCTCTTGCAACTGGCACAGCCAATGGAATGGCAAACGACCCTTCTCCTTGATTGCCTACTTCATACCCCCCTGTTCTCGCCTCAAAAGAACCGCCACTTTTGGGAATAGATAATTTTGGTAATGTTATTGCCTTCTTCATGCTATTTAGTTGGTCGCCCAAAATACAAAGATAACACCTCAATTTTTAATAACTTATCTGGATCAATAAAGCCATCTTTAAGTATCGCCTTAAGATTATCATCTTTGGCAATAGCGTTCAAGTCAAATGACAACACCCAGTTGGCATTAATTGCATCAATACCCTTTAAGTCCAAATCAGTTGCCCAGCCAGTATCAACGCTCTCAGAATCTTTAACATTGTCTATTTCACCCTCACGCCAACCTTTAATCTCTGCATATTCGCCATTGTCTGTTAAGATTTTATTATTAATATCAACTTTGGTCACTTTGTCTCTAATACTAAGCGACAATATATCTGATTTTTCAATGTTAATGCCTGCGCTAGTGGTAATCCTAACAACCACTTTATCTAGACTTACAAAATCAAAATAGCGCAATCCCTTAACATTAAAGTTAAAAGAAAATTCAAGTTGCTGCTTGCTAAGATCGGAATGATCCTGCATAAAGGTGTGCCAATTACTCAAAAAGCTTTGCTTTAAATCATAACAAAGTGCGGCTGGGTAAGTCGCTCCTTGTTTTAATGCTTCCCTCACTGCTTTAGTAAAGGCTGGACTGCCAGCAATAGCACTATAACGCAAATTGATAATAACATCAGAAATACTGGTGTAATCAATGCCTTTGTTGTCACTTACAGGCATAGACAATACCCATGTTGAGACTGCACCTGTATTTTCAAATGGTAAATACATTTCATCTCTAAAATCAAGTTGGAACACACCTGCATCCTCAATACCTCGAGAAATGGCAATTTTTTGATTATTACGCCAATCATTACGAATATTTTTCTTGCTACCATCCTGCTTTAACAAATATTTAACCGCTTCAATATCAGGCTGCAATACCACGGCACTATGCAATTGCAATAAAGTCGCATGTAAATTTTCATAAGGCCCTATAATCATTGGAACGCTAATAGAAATACTTTTAACTTGACGCTGATAATGACCTGGAAAGTCATTGTCAAACAGTCTTTCCGTTAATTCAAAAGTACACTTCCCCTTCTTAAAGTCCTTTAATGCCGCTGGATTAAATTCTTTCAAAGAAATGGTTTTTTCTATTTCTAATTTTCTGTTTTTTAAATATGTTTTATAAGATTGCTCCATAGTGGTCAAACTACCCAATAAACTTTCTCCTGCTAATAACCCCTTATGTGTCGTATCCCAATACACAATGTTGATAAATTCCTGTTCGCTATTTAATTCAAACTGATAGGATTTTTGCGCCAATGTCGCAGTTTTTAATGCCAACTGATACTGTTGATAATACAAGGCAGAAATACGGCCTGCTAGCCATTGATAAAGTTCTTTATTGGTAAACTTATGATGCAAATAATCAGCGACAACTTGATTCTGTTGAATTTGCGTCTTATTGTTTTCCAATTCTTGTTGCGTCATCTTGATTCTAACTCTACTGGCCAACATTTGATTGTTTATTTCTTCTATTTGGTCACCTGCTTGATCTGAAGAAAAAACCCATTCTTGATTGCGCCTATCGTAACTACCATCCGTTAACGCCCTTTGCGAAGCAAAAGTGGAGATGCTCGCACCAAGTGAGAATGTTTGACCAATAGCTGATAATTTTCCACCCAACTGAACGCCACCATAAGTTAGCGCAAAAGGCGATCCATATTGAGGAAGTCCAAAGGCATATGAAGCGGCAGCAAAGGATATACCAGAGGCAATGCCAAATCCAATGGACACATCTTCTAGCACTTGCGCTGTTTCTTCGTAGCTAGAGATACCTGTTTTAATTAATCCGTCATAATACCGCTTCTTATCTATAGCAGATTTTAAATTACTATTTAGCCCACCTAAAACATTCTCCTCTTGTTCAATATTATCCTGTTTAAGATTGTTAATTAAGTTTAACATTACACCTTCTTGGGTAGTATGCAATAAAGACAAATCCTCGGCTTCATATTTTTCTAAATCACCCTCCAATAACCTACCTAATGACACCACACTATCGATACATTGTTTAGTTAACTGCACAATAGAGGCAAAGCGATAAATTGGCACAGTCTTACCATTCTGAGAATTGGCACTTAGTGCATTACCGCCCGAAGCAGTCGCTCTAACTAAATCCATAGGATTAATAGGTGGTGCAAATAGAGCCAGTTCTTGAAAATTACCTTTAATATCTAGGCTGTTATGGATTTTTTGTAACCGATCTTCAATGGTATCCCAACGCGCTATTAGATGTTTATTTTCTGGTATGCAAAAATAACTGGGTAAATCATTAAACGGATAATTTACCATCTTTGTTGCTGGCAAATTTTTAAAATGAAAATGGTTTTCCATATCAATCAAAAATTCTGGAATAGCACTTGACTTACCATATTTGGCTAAAATCGTTGCAAAACTGGCAGGGTTTTGCGAATGTTTTCTGCCCAAGTTTTCTGGTTTACTGCCTAGCATATCATAGGCATACAAATACAGCATGGTCGCCTCATTGATGGATTCGCGTGTATCAATAGTAAATAGGCTATCTCCCCACTGAATCAAGATATCAATATACAACATTAACACATATTTTTCAAACGCCCCAATTCTAAGTTGTGCAATGGCAAATGGATCAAAAGGATTGTCTTCGTATCGCTGTATAGAAGCCTTATTTGTCAACATGTCCTTTAAAGTTTGCAAGGTGTGATTGCGAAAAGGTTCAAAGTTCCAATAACTGTTAATTGGATTAACAATGTGGTAATTACTCAGTATACTTCGAATAATTCGAGTTTGCACCACACTTAACTTTAAAAAATCTAATTTTTCGTTGCCTTTGTAATTTTTATTAACATCACCATTACTATCAATATAAGGATTTTCATCTAATTTTGTCTCTTGTAACAACTTAAAAGCAGCGGCAGATGTTGTTGCATTAATTTGCTCGGGTGCCTCAGTGGAAAAAGTTTTTTCTGTTATATGCTTACGCTTTTTGGAGGGATTAAAAATATGTCTTAACCAATTAATTGCCTCCTCAAATTTATTTTGATTACTTAAGTTTTTAACAACCAAGATAGGAGCATGAAAAAATAATTCCCAGTAATATTGAGCATAAGGCCCTCGAACAAAGTCAACTTGATCGCCATTTAGAAGGCTAGGCAACTTGAGATTTTTAGCGGGCTGCAAATCACTTATCCAATTTCCTGTCGTTATTGGAATTTGTTGATTATTTAATGACAATGTCTTGCCTATCCCCTCTGTCATTAGTTGTTTTTTAAGTCGCACAAAAGCATTTGTATCCAAACGCATGACATTACAATTTAAATCTCCACAATCATCTATACTATATTTAACCTTGGATAATGGCTGACTATAAGGTGTATTGAAAATTGCAATCAATGAATTGCAGTTGGTAATTTGATCAAATATAGAATACAGAGCTTGTTCTGATATAAAAATCTTGTTCCGAATCAGTATTCCCCTCACCCCTGCAATACCCCTATCAATAACTTTTTGGCGACAGAGGCTATGTCGTATACTTATTATCCTTTCGCCTTTCTCGATAAAAGCCTGGTATATCGCCTCACTTTGTGATAGATTCACCAAAGGATTAACAAAAAATGCACTAGAAACTTTAGGAGAAGCAAGCATTACACAAAGTACCTCTAGGCTATTTTCGCCTAAAACATCTATCCTTTTCTTATTAAGATAAGTGTCCATCCATTCCCAATTATTAACCTTCATAACTTTTGTAAATTTCTCTATATCAACAAAGCCATAATCGGATTTGTCTGAAGCTAACTTGATAAAACCATCGGCCAAAAAAGCAGCAAATATTCTTTTTGATATGAGCAAGGTCATCTCTCTTGTTTTTGGAAAATAAAAACTCCTTACTGATATTTTAGGTGTGCCAAAGTGTAAGGATGGGGAAATAATGCTAGATTGACTTGTATTTTTTGCTTGCAAGTCTAAAAACAAAGCGTTGTTTTTATTTTTATATAAGAAAGTGCCTGACTTATTTTTTACAGAAAATTGTTTACTATATTTACTGTAGATGCCATTAAACAATAACAACACTCTATTATTAATCCCAGTCATCAAGAAGTTGTCAACACTTAAAAGAAACTTCTGGTGTTCTCCCAATTTCAAGTTAAGTATTTTAGTTAATTGCGCCAATCTAGTCTTCTGCTTTTGGGATATGGCAGGATATTTTACTGTCGCACAATAACTAACAGAACGCATTAACTCTAGCCAACCTTGACCCTTTAACTTGTCTATAAGCTGCGCAATAGACATGCCATCTGGCAATTCTGATGCCAAAATCTCAAAATTTAAGATCGTAAATTTTTTACTTGTTTGAAACTCGCCTAAAGGTAGAGTGTTGCCAAATTGATAATTGTCATATATATTACTCGCTAGATTTGCATACAACATATTGTCGTTGCCACTCATTAAAAACCTCAGGTCTCCATCTAGAAAAGAGGATAACCAAAAGGAACTTGTAGCCACATAGCCTTTTGCTAATTTTACCTCTGTTGGCATTAATTCTTGGTTAAACACTCTGACATCAATGTAAGGCAAATTCATCATAGCGTCATCTATCTCTATCCAACCCTGTTCTGAATTTTGCATACTTGCATACAAAACCATTGATTTGTATAAACGCAATTCAAATATACTTAACTCCTCTATACTTTCTGTCTTCAGTCCGTTTTTGAAAGGCTCCCCCCATTCATCGTTAAATTGAGCAAGAAAAGGTCCGTAATATACTGCAATATCGTTACCAACATTAGTAGCATAAACAGTATTCCACTCATCAGAATCCATATCATCAAACACACCGTTAAAGAGAATGCCTGTTTCTAATTTATTTAGACCAATACTCTGTTGATCGTCAACATAAACAATCTCTTCTGGTATTAATGTTTGCACACTCCCCCAAGAGTTCTTACCTTGAAGAATAATATATTCAACCTTTGCCTTATAAACATCCAAACGATTGGTAGTAACACCGCCACTATTGCTTCCACCTTTTTTTGATGATGGTGACGAGACATCAGAAGTGCTGGATTTTTCAACTTCCACCCAAAGTATCATCAACTTACCAGCATGATAAATCGGTGTAATGTTCTTACCTTTAATAGCAACATCAATTTTATTCCATGACGACCACATACCTGTACTTTCAAAATCAAAATGACTATTAAGTGGATGACTATAAGTGCAATAATAATATTGTGGTGGGTGCGTTGCACTCACAGCAAAGAAATAATAAAGCGCCTGGTTCTTGTCCTCAGTGTAATAACTGGATAAATATTTCATATCCGCCAATTGTTCAAAACCTTGAAAGTATTTCTCAAACGCTTTTTGTGTGGCTTCTGGGGTAATATTATTCTTTAATATAGTTTGAGAAAAATCTTGAAATAGTGTAGATTGATTTTTTCGCAAACTCGGCTCTAAATAGTTTTCTGGGTATAAATAAACTTCTCTATTGGCCTCCCAAATACGATAATTACTAATCCATTGCCACCATATATCTTTTATTTCCATATGTACAATAAATTGCTCAACATCAAGTTTTACTCGTTGCAAGTAAAGTTGTGCTGCACTGATGGCCTCTTTAATATAAGAAGTTTTAATTTTTGCTGACACACTAACATCTGTCAGCAAATACTCGGACAAGTTGTTTGTCGACTGTATATCGGTATAAGTTTTCCTTAAAGCCCAAGTTGCAGCCCCCACTATAACATCACGCTTTTTCTCCAAAACCTTCCCTGATATAATTTGCGCCGTTACTTGAAAGTTATCAGTCGTATAACAAGATTTTAATTGTGCAAAAAGTAACTCTGATGCTGCTTGCATATTAGCATGCTTATCCGTTGTTGTTTTATCAGCCAAAGAAAACAACATATTAACATCATCGCCAAGATGCTTAGTTAAAGAGAAAATATCGTTAACCAAAACAATTAGAGCGACAATATCTTTGTTATATTTTGTATAACGAGACGATATTGCCTGAACTTGATCTACATCCCAATTAGTAAGATGATGCAATATACCGTCTCTTTCGGAAAGACAATAGTCGCTCTGTGACACATTAGTAATAAAGCCACCCACATCTGCAAAAGTAACACATAGATACATATCCTTAGTTTCTTTTATAGTTGATGTATAAAAAAGAACGCCATTTTTATAATAACCAACAGTATTTCCATACCTTTCAACAGATAAGACATCATCAGTCGTATATGAGCCAAATGCAGGCATTTTATTCTTTCCTTTTTCTACAACAAATATCAACCCTTGGTTTGCAAATATAGCATAATTAATAGTACTATAAGATGTACTTGCAAAAGTAACAGCGAGACCAAACATAACTTGTGTATTTCCTTGCCCCATTTTAAAAGAAACCTTTCCATTCTTAACGATATCTGATGAAAAAGCAATACTTTGAGACCAGCTTTCAACTTTAGAGGTATTTGTTATAGTGTTAACATTTGTAATTGTATAGCCCTTGCCTTGATTGAAATTCGGCATAAAGCTTTGTTTGTCTATATAACGAATAAAATCATTCTGCGTGTCATTAAATTGCTCTTGTAAACCTCTAAAAGCAGTCAAATTTTGTAATTGCGTTAAATTAATGCCAACTTTTATACTGCTAGCCGGAAATTTCTTAAAGCCATATGACTCTGGATGTTGATTAACACTAGATAATAAAACAGGGGTGTTAATTTGTAAAAAATTATTAAGTGCCAAAAGTCGTGAAAATCTGATAATAGGCAATTGAGCATCTTTGAGACTATCAGTTGTTAAAAAATCAAGCACCCAATCTGTAGAATTCATACGAAACAATGCCTGCATTATCTCTTGCGATACATTGAGGTAATTGGCAATAATATCAATAAGTTTTGACACGGTTTCATCGGTTACCTTACCTACCTCCAATGGGGTCAATGCCCTAGTAGATTTCAACCATTGTGGGAAATCTTTGATAGAAAAACCCAGGTCAACATAACGACTCATATTGCCATTGATAATATAGTCCACTTTAAAAACATTGGTATTGTGTTTTTTCATCCACATTGCAGTATTAACCAGTGATATCAAATCATCAATCGGATTGGACCAGCCCTGTGCTTGTATTTGAATTTTGTTTAAATTTTCATTGATTAAAACAAATTCAACAATATTAATATGCAACCAATTTGCAATTGAACTATAAGAATAGAGTAATGACAAATTTTCAACACTCAATGGCAACGATTTATTAGAAATACTAAGAACTTTTAATGCATACTTACCCAATGCCAGTAACTCTGTTTTCCCCAATCCCAATTGACTTAATATGTTAATTACCGACAAAGGTATTTCTTTATTAGACAAATCCCAAGTTTGCACTGTATCTTTATAAGTGGGATTTCCCGCATAGGAGGGATGATAAGGGACTTCATTAGCGCCGTTAAAGATAATATCAAAAGGTGCCTCAGAAGCAACGCCAATACCAACACCATAAGTTTTTACAATACCCAAGCCATCTAATATATTGACAACAGGTTGCTCTAATAAGTCTGCCAATTGATAGATCTTGCTAACCGCAGTTAGATGATCCCCGCACAAGGCATCAATGCGATTACTGTTGGCACCGCTATCATAGGGTGCTATGCCAGTAAGTAAAAATTCTGCCACATTCAATAACCAATCTGCCTCTTGAAACGAAAACCCAATATATTGAGAGAAACGAATAAAGCGCCCAATCATATCAAGATTGTCAGCAACGACAGTTTTGTCACTGTCCACATTTAGGTTTTGAATGAAATCCCCTTTAGAATCTTTTTTAATATAAAGATAATGCTCGGTAACTGCTTTATGCTTAGCAAGGTGCTTGCCAATGTAAAAGTTTTTGGCACTTTCTTTTTCTTTGTCAAGATCTAAATTCTGTTGAAATAAATCTATTAAATCTTTGGCGTCAAAATCAGCTTTTTTAGAAAACAAAGCGCACAGTTGCATTTTTGCTAACGAATCCTCATCCCAAAGCGTCGTTTGTCTTTTTACATCTTCTGTTGTTATTAATTTATATTGTTCTGGAGACAAAGTTAATAATTCACGAAAACAATATTTTTCATCTGTTTGCAATGTTTTATAAATAGCCAATAAATCAAGTTCAACCTGATCAAGCCCAGAGCGGATTTGTGTTAATGGCAAGCAAAAAGGCAAGCTGAATGGATAAACCGCTTGATCTAACCAAGCAACATAATCTTTTTTTGCCTCAGGAATAAGTTTTTTCAATAATGCATCAATTCTTTCGTTGACAATTTTCAATTTTAAGACTTCGGTGGTAACATTATTTTCTGTTAATACCAACTCCTTTATATCGGGCCTTCTGTCAAAAAAATGCAATCCTGAAGGGATGGTTTTCGCATTGGCGTCACTAATATAGATTTGGGTAATGCGCATTAGATCTAACAAATAAGCTGCAGGGCCAAAAATAGAAGAAAACTCGGAACATTCATAATAATCCAAACTGCCAAACAAACTCTCATAACTTGGCGAGCCTTTAAAGGAAGCAGAAAGCTCGGGATCTGCTGTAAATGCTTTGGTGCTAGCAAAATGACCAGAGGGGTGTAAATTCTTCATATTGGCCATCATATGCATGGTAGTAGATCGAATGGCTTGTGCTGCTTTGTGAGCATCTTCTAACTGTTTGTTATCGGGAAAATCTTGACACAATTCTAAAAACTGACTCAATGGCATTGCTGCAATATGATTGGCAGAATGAAGCCCTTTGTCCATCAAGTATGTTGTTGTATCATCAGCAATATTTAATCGCATCAATCTTTGTCGCCTAGCAAGCTCCTTCCATTCCTCGCTATTTTGAATTATATTGTGCTTTCTTAAAATTACACTGTCAAATAAATCTATCGTTTTAACATCCATTTACACTCCCCTTTAATTTAATACATCAATTGATTACTGTTCATAAAAATAATATTAGTAACAAAAACAATCTGATAACGGTGTCAATAAAAACCTTTAGCATAAACATAAATAATTAAAAAAAAATTAATTTTTTGTGTCTTATGCAGAAAATTCTAACAAAGATTATAATGATATTTTGGTATAATGGAGAAAAGATTCGTATAAAAATATGGCGTTCATAAAATTTACCCCATTTTTTCAATACAATAAACTTCAATTTAGCGCCTAAAAGTTAGTAATCCCACACCCAATGCAACCAAACTAACGCCCAAAAATTGATAAATACCAAACGGCTCAGAAAGAATAAATACAGCCAATATAATGGTAACAACGGGTCCCAACATACCTACAATACTTGTTTGCAAGGGAGAAATTCTGTGAATTGCTTCGCTGATTAAAAAACTGGGGATGACTGTGCTAACTATTGCCAATAAAAATATCCACAACCAAGCATTATGGCTAATAGATATTTGAGAAAAATCAAACAATAAGAAATAAAAGAACAAGACAAATACACTGGAGATGCTCATGGCAACCGCAGTAAATAAAACGGAACCAATTTTACCAATGATATTTTTACTGAGCAATACATAAAATGCATAACTCAATGCCGAAAAAAATACCAATATAACGCCAGTTTGGGTATTGTTGTTACCACTTAATAGGCTTTCTTGGCTGAACATAATCCACAAACCTAGATAAGTGGTGAGGAGGACAATAATAATGCGCTTAGATAATGGGGTGGCAAAAAATAGTGCACCCAAAATGGCAGTAAAGATAGGGTAGGTGAATAAAGTTAATCTTTCTAAGCCGGCAGAAATATATTCAAGCCCTTTTAAATCAAGCAAAGATGCTAAAAAATATCCGATAAAACCCAATCCAACAATACTGAAAAATGTTGCTCGAGTAAGCACTTTACATTTGTCTTTTTTCCAAAAAAGATAACCCAATATACCAAGATAAATAGGCAATGCAATTGCCATGCGTAACATAAGTACGATATCACTATTCAGCCCCTCAAAATAAGCCAATTTAATAAAAATAGATTTTAAAGCAAACAAAAAAGTACCTAAAAATGCTAATAGCAAACCTAATAAGGTGTTTTGTTGAGTGTTATTCATAGATTTTGCGATTATAATAGGTTTTTTTCTCCAACAAGAGCAAATATGTTAAAAAAACTGATTAAATTCCTAGAAAACAATTATCCCGATAGTAATATTGGCAATTATTTAGATGCCAAGTATATTCAACTAAGTGGCCCGCAATTGAAACAAATTGCTGATGCACTAAACAACAATGAGTTACAAATCAAATCAGCGTCCGATTGTAGTGCCGAAAGGTTTATTTTTCACTTTGGCAATACGCTTATTTTGGTGCAAAAAGATCTGACAGATTCATCGGCTACTTATCAGGCAGAACTTGCTTGGGAAACGGATTTTTTAGCAGTGCATTCAACCAGAAATAAAGGCAAGGGCTTTTATTTTATTGCATTTGAATTTGATGACGATTATCAGGCAACACTCAAAACAACCGACAAGTCATTGGAAGATCAAATTAGAAATATTGAACAAGACCAGGCACTGATTGACAAAACAATGCCTGTCTTAAAAGGCTTTATGAGTGCTATATCAAAATAAATATGGGCGCTTAACAAACTTCAATCTTATACAAAGTCTTTAAATGGCTTTTAGCCACTTGACTTTGTGATTTCCTTGAGTTTTAACCCTGCTTTAAAAGTTGTTACCTTTCTGGCTGAAATCATTACAGGCTTGCCTGTTTTTGGATTTCTACCTGGGCGAGCGACTTTTTCTTTGATGACAAAATTGCCAAAACCAGATAATTTAACATCCTCACCCTTAGCAAGAGAATCTCTGATGGTGTCAAAAAAATCATTGGTTAATGACAATGCTTGGGTTTGACTAATACCTACTTGTTCTGCCAATAAATCGGCAATATTTTTCTTGGTTAATGACATTATCTTTGTACGGCACCAAATTTGCTTTGCAGCAAATCTAACACCTTATCCACTTTGTTATTTACTTGCGCATCATCCATTGTCGCCTCAAGCGATTGGTAAACCAGATTAAGCGCAATACTTTTTTGTCCAATTTCAATATTTTCACCTGCATAGACATCGAATAAACTTACACCAACAAAATTTTGTTGCTGCATTGCTTCAATACTGTCTATCAATACAGCCACAGGTGTTGCCTCATCTAATACCAGTGCAATATCCCGTTGAGATTGCTGGTATTGAGAAAAGGCTTCGTATTTGGCAATTTTACCTGCGAGCAACACCGGTAAATCAATTTCAAATAAATAACATTTTGGCAATGACAATTCCTTGGCAACATTTGGTGCTAAGGCACCAATCCAGCCGACTTGTTTGTCGTTTAATGTTATCTTGGCAGTTTGACCTTTTTGCAAGGCAGGGTGTTCGCTTGCACTAAATTCAAATGTGACACCTGTTAATTTAAGCAACGATTCTAGGTCAGCCTTGGCATCGAAAAAATCTACTGGCATTAAATCACCCGACCACTGCGCATCAAAGCGATTTCCCGAAATAATACCTGCCAATTTATTCGATTGTTCATTGGCTTTAACACCCGAAAAACACAAACCAATTTCAAAAAATCTAGCGTTATTATGCCCGCGCCTTTGATTGGATTCAACGCTTTGCAACAACCCTGCCCAAAGCGATGAACGCATCACCGACAGTTCGGCTGAAATAGGATTGGACAGTGCAATTTTATTGGCGTTAGCATTAATCAAATTGTGATATTTTTCTGAAATAAAACTATAGGTAATAACTTCTTGATAGCCTCGTGTTACCAGAGATTGTGCAATATCATATTTGTCAATTTGCGCCTCTTCAACAGCGTTAATATTGGCATCAAGTGAGAGTTTTTGCACGGGTATTTTGTCATAACCGTATAGCCTTGCCAATTCTTCAATCAAGTCAGCAGGAAGACGGATGTCAAATCTGAAACTTGGCGGAACAACAGTCCAAGTGTTGTCCGTTTTGCTGCTGATTTCAAAATCCAATCCAATAAATTTCTTTTCAATCCACTTGGCCTCTAACTCAAACCCTAAAATTTTATGAATTTTATCTTGGGTAATGGTAATAGGCAGCAATTTTGGCAAAGAGGCTTTATCAATGCAAGCATTAACATCGCTCGCTTGTCCGCCGCAAATTTCAATAATCAATTGCGTGGCTCTATCCAGTGCCAGCTCGGTAATGGCAAAATCCACGCCTCGTTCGAAGCGCAATGAGGATTCAGTATGTAAGCCATAATTTCTGGCCTTGCCTGCAATCGATACGGGCTCAAAAAAAGCGCTTTCCAATAAAATATCTGTGCTGTTACTCTGTGTGGCACTGTCTAATCCACCCATCACACCTGCGATTGCAAGCACTGAAGCGCTATCGGCAACGACCAAAGTATCCTCGTTTAGCGTTACCGTTGTTTCATTTAGCAATGCAATTTTCTCACCTGCTTTTGCGTTTCTAACTTCAATTGCACCGTTAATTTTGGTCGCATCAAAAGCGTGCATTGGTTGCCCCAACTCCATTAAAACGAAATTAGTAATATCAACCACAGGCGAATGGAGTGCTTGACCAGAGCGAACAAGTTTGTCAATCATCCACTGCGGTGTTTTAACCGTATTATCAATACCCAAAACACTTCTACTTAAGTATTTAGGGCAAGCCGTGGTGTTGCTAACACTGGTATTAATACTTGATTTGACTTGTGTTTGAACGGGAAAGCTGGGCAATTCAAAAGGCAATTCGTAATTTGCACTTACCTCACGCACCACTCCTAATATTGAAAAACAATCGCCACGATTAGGTGTAATGTCTAATTCAATAATATTGTCATCTAAATTTAAATATTTTCTAATATTTTCACCAATAGGGGCATTAGCGTCTAATTCAGCAATGCCTTCAGATGAATCTGCCATACCTAATTCACTGTCAGAACAAATCATACCCAATGATTCAACACCACGAAGTTTGGCTTTTTTAATCTTCAATCCATTCGGCAACACAGCACCAACTGTGGCAACAATCACTTTTAAATCAGCACGAATATTATTGGCACCACAAATAATTTGCAGGGCATCACCCTTGCCAACATCCACTTGGCACAAATTTAATTTATCAGCATCGGGGTGTTTTTCACAAGACAGCACATGCCCTACCACAATATTTTCAAAATAAGGGGCAACAGGTGCCATGCCATCAACCTCTAAACCTGCCATGGTTAACTGCTCGGCTAACACTTCATCGCTAACCTTTGGGTCAATCCATTCACGCAACCATGTTGTTGAAATATTCATTATTTAAACTGCCTTAAAAAGCGGATGTCGTTTTCAAAGAAAAGACGCAAATCGTTCACGCCATAACGCAACATTGCCAACCGTTCAACACCCATACCAAAAGCCAGCCCCGTGTATTCCTCACTGTCAATCTTCACCGATTCTAGAACATTCGGATGCACGACGCCACAGCCCAAAACCTCTAACCAGCCTGTTTTTTTGCAAACACGACAACCTTCGCCGCCGCAAATAACACATTCAATATCTGCTTCAGCCGAAGGCTCGGTAAAGGGAAAATACGAAGGGCGAAAGCGCACTTTCAAATCTTCTTTTTCGAAATAGGCACGCAAAAAGTCAATCAACAAACCTTTAAGTTGTGCAAAGTTTGCCTCTTTATCAACAATCAACCCTTCTACCTGATGAAACATCGGCGTATGGGTAATGTCTGAATCGCAACGATACACTCGACCTGGCGCAATAATACGCACGGGCGGTTTTTGATTCTCCATAGTGCGGATTTGCACGGGAGAAGTGTGTGTTCTAAGCACAGACCCATCGTCAAAATAAAAAGTATCGTGCATTGCACGCGCTGGATGATGTTCGGGAATATTAAGTGCAGTAAAGTTGTGAAAATCGTCCTCAATTTCAGGACCAGTTTCTACTTCAAAACCGTTTTTCACAAACAAGGATTGAATGCGCTTAAGGGTAATAGTAACAGGGTGAAGCCCACCCATTTCAGCATTACGCCCCGGTAGAGAAACATCCACTTTTTCACTAAGCAGGCGCTTTTCCAACTCAATGGTTTCTAATGCATTTTTTCGCTCAGTTAATAGCGTTTGCACCACACCTTTGGCTTGGTTAATTACCCCACCCATCTTTGGTCGCTCTTCTGCACTCAACTGCCCAAGGCCTTTAAGTAGGGCAGTTAACTCGCCCTTCTTACCTAAAAGCGCAACCCTTAAATCTTCTAAATCATTTAAGTTTTGCGCTTTTTCAATGGCACCTTTTGCCCTATTGAGAATATCATCAATCACCGGTAAAACGACTTATTTGCTTAAAGCCGCTTTCGCCTGCTCAGCAATTTTAGCAAATGCCGCTTTGTCAAAGATTGCAATGTCTGATAAAACTTTGCGATCAATTTCAATGCCTGCTTTGTTCATACCGTCAATCATTCTTGAATAACTCAAACCATTGTTACGCGCTTCTGCGTTAATACGCACAATCCAAAGTCTGCGAAACTGACGGCGTCTTTGACGACGGTCTCTGTAGGCATATTGACCTGCTTTAATAACTGCTTGTTTAGCAACACGATAGACTTTTGACCTTGCGCCATAATAGCCTTTCGCTTTCTTTAAAATTTTCTTATGTTTTGCGTGCGCCTGCACACCTCTTGATACTCTTGCCATTTTCTTATACTCCTAAATTAACTATACGGTAACATTTTACGAACCATTGGTACATCAGCTTTTTCAACTGTGTCTGGTGCACGCAAACTGCGTTTTCTAGAAGTGCTCTTTTTGGTCAAGATATGACGCAAGTGAGAGTGTTTACATTTATAACCGCCACTGGCAGTTTTTTTGAAGCGCTTTGCAGCCCCTCTATTGGTTTTTAACTTTGGCATAATTTTCTCCTTGTCCTTTGGACATATTTATCATTCTTAAGAATGATTTTATTAAACATAAAATAAGCAGTGCTTATTTTTTCTTCGATTTGGGTGCCAGCATCATGCCTAGCTGACGACCCTCCATCTTTGCTTTTTGCTCTACATTGGCAAATTCTTCTGTGTCTTTCTCAATTCTGTCTAGCATATCCATGCCTAACTCACGATGTTGCATTTCACGACCACGGAACCAAATGCTGACCTTAACCTTGTCACCATTGTCTAAAAATTTAACCAAATTTCTAAATTTAATTTGATAGTCACCTTCTTCTGTACCGGGGCGATATTTAATGGTTTTAACAGTGGTTTTCCTTTGCCTCTTCTTTTGGTCGCTGAGCTGTTTCTTTTGCTCATAACGATACTTGCCAAAATTCATCACCTTGCAAACAGGTGGTTCTGCATTTGGCGATACTTCCACTAAATCCAGTCCAGATTTTTTTGCCATCTCTAATGCCTGAGTTGTACTTAACACACCGGCCTGCTCACCTTCACTATCAATCAAACGCACCTGAGATGCTTTAATATGTTGATTGATGCGTATTCTATTTGGTTTTTTAATGATTAATCCTCTTTTACTAACTTAATGAACGCCTCAATTGACATAGACCCGAGGTCTTCACCGCCGCGTTTTCGTACTGAAATTTCACCGTTCTCCATTTCTCTATCACCCACAACCAATAAATAAGGAAAGCGTTGCATAGAATGTTCTCGTATTTTAAAGCCTATCTTCTCATTCCGCAAGTCCGAAATCACTCTAATTCCTTGTTTTTTTAATTTTTTCTCAACATCGATAGAAAAATCCGCTTGTTTTTCAGAAATATTTAAAATAACCGCTTGAATTGGCGCCAACCAAGATGGAAATGCGCCCTCATAATGCTCAATCAAAATCCCCACAAATCGCTCTAACGAACCAACAATTGCACGGTGTAACATCACAGGCGTTTGTTTTGACCCATCTTCAGCAATAAATTGTGCATCTAAACGCTCTGGCATGGAAAAATCTACCTGCAAAGTGCCGCACTGCCATTCTCTATCTAGACAATCTTTAAG
>Ga0256845_1001850_pt1 | contig 16355 bp, 19 predicted proteins | sample RiftiametaG_FD_189101 | JGI IMG/M metagenome (GOLD analysis project Ga0256845, IMG submission 189101) | Tube worm associated microbial communities from hydrothermal vent at the East Pacific Rise, Pacific Ocean - Riftia | ecosystem: Host-associated > Annelida > Integument > Unclassified ...
TTACCTGAACGAATTCTGTTATAAATTCAACAGACGATACTTTGACAACCTCTTCGATAGACTGTTAGTGGCTGCTGTATCACATAGATGGAATTATCTTGGGGAACCTTACGGATAAGCATATTTTATTTTGAAAAACGATGCAAAACATAAGTCATAGAAGCAAGCAGAAAAAAGGCGGTTACTTGATGTAAAACTCCCAAAACCACCGGTACATGAAAGATAAGCGTGAAAACCCCTAAGGTGAATTGAATAAAAACCAAAGACAACAATACATTAATTCCGTTTTTCTGCGGAAGCGTAAGCTGCAATTTTCGGGTTTTATACCAAATAAAGAAAATAATCGCTACCACAATATAAGCCATATATCTATGAATAAACTGCACACCACTTCTGCCTTCCACAAAGTTTTTCCATAGCGGAACTTGCTCTGTATAAACGGTTTCATGAATTAATTTTCCATCGTTCATAAGTGGCCAATGATTATGGATTAATCCAGCATCAAGACCCGCAACGAATGCGCCCCAAATAATCTGGATTAGCAAGATTGCCATTCCAAAGCGGATTATGTTTCTTATGTGCTTGTTGATTTCTTTTTTAACTGGGTACCATAAATCCAGCGCAACCCAATAGGTATAAGCAAACGTTATAAAGGCAGTTGTTAAGTGCATTGCGAGCCTAAAATGACTTACATCTGGGCGATCTACTAAACCGCTTTTCACCATATACCAACCCAAAAATCCTTGAAATGCGCCTAAACACATTAAAATTACAGCTTTTTTTATTGTTGGTTTCGTAAGTTGTTTTTTCAGAAGAAAATAGAGAAATGGAATAATGAAAACTACCCCCAAAAGTCTGCCAAGTAAGCGGTGCAGCCATTCCCAGAAATAAATGTCTTTAAAATCCTGTAAATTGAAGTGGTTGTTAAGTTTTTGATATTCAGGAAATTGTTTGTAATGGTCAAACTCCGCAATCCATTCAGCTTCATTTAAAGGTGGAATTGTACCTGAAATTAATTTATAACTAGAAATTGAAAGCCCCGAATGTGTAAGTCTTGTAATACCGCCTATTACAACCATTATAAAAATTAGGAAACAGCCTGCAAGAAGCCAGTAAATTACTTTTTTATTGTCCTTATTTGCCACTTTTATATTTATTTATTCGTGAACTCGTGGTGGTGTTTTTGCCACGAATTCACGAATTATTTTTTAAATCAATTTGAACGCGATAAATCGCGAGCCTAACTTAATATTGCCACTACCATTTTTTCCTATTCAACTATTTTTAAACCAATCCCCTCTCCCTTTTTCAGCATAAAATCTTTAGCAGCTTCGTATTCATTGGGAATTTCGCCTTCAAGGATAGCTTCTTTTATAGCGTCTTTAATAATACCAATTTCACGAGAAGGTTTTAAGTTAAAGGTTTTCATAATTTCTTCACCAGAAACAGGTGGTTGAAAATTTCTTACATGATCACGTTCTTCAACTTCCACAATTTTATCACGTACTAATTGGAAATTAGCATGGTATTTTTTAAACTTCTTAGGGTTTTTTGTGGTAATATCTGCTTCGCAGAGCGTCATTAAATCTTCTGCATATTCACCTGCGTCAAAAATTAATCTTCGTACCGCACTATCTGTTACATCACTTGCTAGAACAATAGGGCGGGAGCTCATTAGCACCATTTTTTGAACGAATTTCATCTTGTCGTTCAGCGGCATTTTTAGTCTTTTAAAAAGTTTGTAAACCATTTTTGCGCCTATAAATTCGTGTGCGTGAAAGGTCCAGCCTAGTTTTTTATCGAACTTTTTTGTGGGTGCTTTGCCAATGTCGTGAAGCAATGCAGCCCAACGTAACCAAAGGTCGTCTGTGGCTCTTGAAATATTATCAACCACTTCTAGCGTATGCCAAAAATTGTCTTTATGGGTTTGACCTTCTTTTTCGTCTATACCTTGCAAGGCAAGTAATTCTGGTAAAATGAAAGGCAGTAAACCTGTTTTATGTAAAAGTGCAAAACCTTTTGATGGAACTTCACTAAGTAATATTTTGTTCAGTTCGTCAACAACACGTTCTTTGGTTATTATCTTTATTCGTTCAGCATTTCTTGTGATTGATTCCAAAGATTCTTTTTCAATTAAAAAATCTAATTGTGTAGCAAATCTTATAGCGCGAAGCATTCGCAGTGGGTCGTCGCTATAGGTAATATCTGGGTCTAAGGGCGTCCTAATTATTTTTTTCTGAAGATCTTCAACGCCTTTGAATGGGTCGAGTAACTCGCCAAAATTCTCATCACTAAGGCTTAGTGCTAAGGCGTTTATTGTAAAATCCCTTCGATTCTGGTCGTCTGCTAACGTACCATTTTCTACTGCGGGATTTCTACTTTCTTCGGAATAGGATTCTTTTCGTGCGCCAACAAATTCAAGTTCAATTCCGCCACTTTTCAGCATTGCAGTGCCATAAGTTTTGAAAACGGAAACTTTTGGTTTTCCAGGTAATAGTTTTGAAACTTCTTCGGCCAATTCTATTCCGCTGCCTACTGCAACAATATCAATATCTTTAGCTTCGCCACGTTTCAAAAGAAAATCGCGCACGTAACCGCCAATTACATAGCTATCAAGATTTAAGTTTTTTGAAGCTTTTGAGATTACTCTAAATAATGGGTTTTCTAAAGCTGATATGTAGGTTTGTTTTGACACTAATTATTAAGGTTTTTGCCACTAATGCACGAATTATTTTTTTTCAAAGAACTATTCTTTGATGATCTAAAAAATCTTTATGAAAATTTATTAAGAGTGCAAGTTTGCAACCAGATACTTTTAAGTAGTTTATACTTTGCGCTAAATGTTTATCATTCAATACTTCGATTGATTTTATTTCTAAAATTATTTTATCCATTACCACGAAATCTGCATAAAATTTATGGGGCAAAACAATGTCTTTGTATTTTACGGAATATTGTTTTTCTCTTTCAAAAGAAATACCTTTTAATTTGAATTCATATTCAATAGCATCCTTATAAACAATTTCTGAAAATCCACTACCTAATTGACTGTAAACGTCAAACATGCAACCAATAATTGCATAGCTTTCTTCTTTATATATAATATTAGCCATTGGTTTTAGAGTTACATTTTACACATAAATATTCGTGAATTAGTGGCAACTTTTACTTCCGAATAACCTTAACAGATCCACTATTTCCAAGCTTGATAATTGCCGAAGGTTTGCTCGATTTTTTTTCGTGGTGCAAATTTACAATATAGTCTACGCCTTCCAAAATTAAAGGGTCTATTTCGGCATAACTTTGTGGTGTTTTTTCAGAAGAAAAATTTGCTGAGGTTGAAACGAGAGGCTTTCTTAATCTCTTGATTAATTTTTCGCAAAATTTATCTTTAGTTACGCGAATGGCAAGGGTATTGTCTTTGGCAATTATATTTTCGACTACGCGTATTGGGTCGTCATATATTATTGTAGTTGGGTTTTTTGCGTATTTCAAAATATCGTATGCAACTTCTGGTACATTTTCAATGTACTCATTCAACATTTTAAAATCGTGTACTAAGCAAATTAACGATTTTTCATCGCTTCTTTTTTTTAGTTTAAAAACGTTGTCTATAGCATCAGCATTAGTGGCATCGCAACCTATACCCCAAACGGTGTCTGTTGGGTAAAGAATTAAGCCACCTCTTTTTAGTACGGTTAAGCAGTTTTCTATTTCTTCTTTCATAATATACATTTCACCCATAGCTTTGATTAGGAAGTATGGGAATTATTTTTTAGCTACTTTTATGCAAATATATAATTGTTAACTATGGTAGTTCGTTCTAAACTTAAAAAATATCTACTTCACACTAAATTACCAATAAAAACGTACGTTCCCAAAAAGAAGGTAGTACCCAAAAATATACTGTCAGTTGTTACCGCTTGGAAAGGGTTGGAATTAATAATTGAAGATATTATGGAGCGGTTTAATGTTGGAACAGAATCTTGTATTGAATTTGGTGTTGAATTTGGCTATTCTTCTGTTGTTTTTTCAAATTATTTTGATGAAGTTGTTGGGGTCGATATATTCTTGGGAGACGAACACACAGCGTTTAAAGGCGATCACTTCGATAAAACAAAAGATTCTTTATCTAAATACAAAAACATTCATCTTCATAGAAGTGATTATAAAGATTGGATAAAAGCAGATAAACGTCATTACGATTTTGCACATGTAGACATTGTTCATAATTATGATGAAACATACGAATGTGGCTTATGGGCTGCACAACACAGTACTTGTGTGGTTTTTCATGACACGGAAAGTTTTCCCGAAGTGCGTAGAGCCGTAATAGATATTGCAAAGGCAGTTGGGAAAAATGTGTATAATTATCCATACCACAATGGTTTAGGAATAATAACATAATTTTGCGAATAAAGAAAAAAATCACAATCATTGGCCCTAAAGCATATGGCTATACATCCTATATTCATTCGGTTTTGCTGCGTTTTTCAGATGTAGATAGCCATTTAATTTTTATAGATCAAACTGCTTTTAAGTATAAAAATTTCTTTCAACGGATAGAATTTTTTTTTCTGAAGATATTATTCAAAAAAAAAATTAAACGAGTTTATTTGAATAACTCTATAATGGGCCAAGTAGAAAAATTTGGTAAACAGGATTATATTTTTATTATTAGACCTGATGAACTTTACGATGAAACATTAAAATTCCTTTCTAAGAAAGCCGAAAACTTTGTAGGCTTTTATTATGATAGCACAAGGAGACTTCCCAGAAAAGTTGAAATAATTTCATTTTTTGATACACTTTATAGCTATGATAAGGAAGATGTTGAAAAATATGATTTAAAATTTTTAACGAATTATATATTTGAAGAAAGTAAAGCAGATACTTATGAGTATCTATTTTTCAATATCTCGTCAATGGATTTTCGGTTTCCTTCATTAGAAGCTATTGCAAAATACATTGATGAAAAAAAGTGGTCTAAACAGCTTTTGGTTTATACCCAAGGAAACGATGTTTCAGATTGTTTAACAATCTTAAAAGAGAAAAAGGAAGTTTCTGAAGTGTCAGAATTAATAAAAAAGTGCAAAATAATTGTAGAGATTCAGCGTAATGACCAAACTGGACTTTCATTTAGGGCTTTTGAAGCCCTTGGCCATCGTAAAAAACTAATTACTACAAATGATGATATTGTTAATTACGATTTTTATAACCCACAAAATATCTTAGTAATTGATGAAAATAATATTGAAATCCCAGACAGCTTTGTTAATTTACCTTATGTGGAAGTAGCCCCAGAAATTTTAAATAAATACAAAATTGAAAACTGGGTAAAACCAATTTTTCAATTGAAATAAAACCTATTCCTTATAGTTCTCAAGCTGTTTTTGTTGATGCCGAAGTGAATGCGTTAAACTTTCACCTCTAAAAAGTAAAAATTTAAACATTGGGCGATATTTCGATTTAAAAATGGATTTAAAAAAATAGGTAAAAAGTAAATAGTTTTTGATAATCCAGAATTTAAAAAAACCAAGATTCTTTCGAACCACATATAAGTAGGAAAGCAAATGTTCTTTCTTCATCAAGATATTAAAACCACCGCTTTGTCCTTCTAAATGAATATAATTTAGGTTTGGCAAAAACATGGTTTTATAATCCATTTTTTTTAGGCGATAGCAAATATCAAATTCTTCATAATAAAGAAAAATATTTGGATCGAAGCCGCCACATTCGCGATACGCATTGGCATTGAAAAACATAAAACTGCCAATTACAAAATCTACTTGTGTGGGTGTGCTTAATTCATCTTTTATTTTAGGGATACTAGAGTCGGTTTTGTACAGAAACTTTTTACCAAATAATTTATAGCGAACACCTTCAAACGGGCGTTGCGAAATCATTTTTTCACCTTCGCCATTTAGTATCTGAATACCACAAACACCAACACCTGGATTGCTTTCCATATATGTAACCATTTCAGAAAAACAATTTTCAGTAAAAAGAATATCACTGTTTATAAAGGCGAAATAGCGCCCTGTGGCTTGTTGCGCACCCAACATATTTCCAGCGCCAAAGCCAAGATTTATTTGAGTTCGAATCACTTTGCAATCGTCTTGATTTTGAAATGCTTTTTGCAGCGACAATCCTTCGTTATTAGCTGAAGCATTGTCAATAATTATATATTCAACTTTAACGCTTTCGGGTGTAAATTTTTTAATAGAAGCCACACAATTCAACGTTAATTGAAGTGTATTATAATTTATAATAATGACCGAAACAAGCGGTTTCACGAAGTTATTTTTTTCCAAAATTATGTTGGTATAGTTTGTCAGAGGCTTTAAAAATAGGCTATTTTTGTGAAACATCTAACCATAACAAAGGTATGTCTAAAAAAATTCACGTCGGTTTTTTGTTGTCTTATGATTATGAAAACTTAAAAAAAGCCATTCCGCTGGTTTATGAAAATGCAGATGCCATTTTTATAGCTGAAGACAAGGAATACCGAACTTGGTCCGGCGAGAAGTTTGAAGTTTCCCCATCATTTTATGAATGGTTGAAAGAATTTGACACTGAAAATAAAATCCAAATTTACAAAGACAATTTTTACATTCCTGAACTTTCAGCCATTGAAAACGATACGCGCGAGCGAACGATGCTGTCAGAAAAAATGGGCGTTGGTAATTGGTTGGTGCAAGTAGATGCCGACGAATATTTTATAGATTTTAAAGGTTTTGTGAAAACACTTCGGAAATACGACAGCTTCCTTAAAAATCCTGAAAAAACACCCGTTCAGATTGCTGGATTTTTGATAAATATGTATAAATACACGGATGATGGGTTGCTATATGTAGATAATCCAACAAAGGTTTTGCTCGCCACCAATTATCCAAAATACACTTTTGCCCGCCAAAACCGAAAACGTATTATTTACACAGACAGCCTTTTAATGCACGAATGTATTTCGCGTAGCGAAAAAGATTTAATGACTAAGCTAACCAATTGGGGGCATTCCAAGGATTTTGATATTGAACAGTATGTTGAAAAATGGCGTTCAGTAAACAAAGATAATTACAAAGAGATGCAAGATTTTTTCTACTTGCAGCCCGAAGGTTGGAAAACGTTAGATTATATTGATTCAAAAAATATGGAGGAAATTAAAAAGCAGCTAAATGCAAAATCTGAGCTGCATCCTACGTCATTTTTTCTCTTCAAAAAGAATATTGGGCAGTATTTTAAACACCTTTTTAAATGAAGACATCCTTATTGATTTCCACATATAATTGGCCAGAAGCTCTGGAATTGGGGCTGTTAAGTGCTGGTAATCAATCTGAAATGCCAGGCGAAATATTAATTGCAGACGATGGCTCTTCTGAAGAAACAAAAAAATTAATTGAAAATTTTCAGAAAAAACTGATTGTTCCCATTCATCACTTTTGGCATAAGGATAAAGGTTTTCGAAAATCGATTATATTGAACAAAGCCATTGCTGCTGCAAAAGGTGATTATATAATTCAAGTAGATGGCGATTGTATTATGCACAAAGATTTTGTTCGCGATCATAAAGCATTGGCGCAACCAAATGTATATCTTTTTGGAAGTCGCGTAAATATTCAAGAACAATTTCTTCCGAAGTTATTCGCTTCTCAGAAAATAAAATTTAATTTTTTTGCTGAAGGAATAAAAAAACGTACTCGAAATCTTCGTGTACCAGCGTTAAGCACTCTTTACAAAACCACCGATGAAGTTTCATCCAAAATGCGCGGTTGCAATGTTTCTTTTTGGAAAAAAGATGTAATTGCAATAAACGGTTATAACGAAGAATTTGAAGGTTGGGGCAGGGAAGACTCTGAGTTAATTACACGGATGATGCATAATAACGTTTTAGGCCGAAGACTACGCTATCGTGGTATTGTTTATCATATTTGGCACAAAGTAAAAGACCAAAGCCGCTTTGAAATTAACGATACATTACAGGAGAAAGCGATTGCAGAAAAAAGCAAATGGTGCGACAAGGGGATTGATAAATACTTATAGTTTTAATTAATTTTTCGATACAAAAGCCAAAGATTCACATATCTCTTAAAAACTGAAAATGCACTTACATAGGCCAAAACGAAACCTTCCTTACCGTCTAAAATTCCTAAACGGAAAATAAATTGATTCCAAAAACGGTAAAACGGACGAAAAAGGAAATGGTAGTAACTCGGCTTCTTCCCTTTTTCGTAAAGCATTTTCGCTTGCAACTCACTGTATTGGTGCATTTTTGAAGTATAATCGTCAAACGATTTATAGGTGTGATGCGGCAAAGTGTTTTTTAAATTTTCGCTTTTACCTTCAACTTCCAGCGTTTCGTGAACCAAATTTGCATTGTATCTACAATAGTTTTTATTGAAAAAACGCACTATGAAATCATTCTGCAAACCACTGTACTTAATACGTTTGCCCATAAAATAGAAATCACGTTTTACGAAATACACGATCGATTTTGGATTTTTTGCTTTTTCAATAAGTTCGTTTGCAAGGGCCGGAGTTATTTCTTCATCGAGATCAAAAAAAGTTACCCAATCATTTTTCGCTTTTGAAATTGCAAAGTTTTTTTGAGCCGAAAAATTATCGAATTTACGTTGATAAATCGTTACTTTTCCGTGTTTTGAAGCCAAAGAGACGGTTTCATCACTGCTGAAAGAATCTACAATTACAATTTCATCTGCAAACCAAAGACTTTTTATATACCCTTTAATATTGTGCGCTTCATTAAGCGTAATAGCGAGTGCAGTGATTTTTAAAGGCTTTTCCAAAAACAAGTTGTAGTTTGCGTAAAAGTAATAATTTTACAACTATAAAAATGAAAACCGTTATGGCAAAGCTTCCCATTTTAATGTATCATCATATTACTGTTGAAGAAGGAAAAGGCTTGACCATTTCAGTTGAAAAACTTGAAAAGCAGTTTAAACATTTATCTGAAAATGGTTACAAATCGTTTCATTTAAAGGAATTATTACAGATGAAGCAATTGCCAAAGGGCAAGAATATTGTAATTACTTTTGATGATGGTTATGTAAGTCAAATGAATTTTGCGCTTCCATTATTGAATAAATATAAATTGAAAGCTACTTTTTTTGTGCCTTTGGATTTTTTAGGTAAAACAGATATTTGGAATACTTCGTCTATAGAAATTATGACTTCAGAGCAACTGAAAACATTGGATTCTAAAATTGTGGAGCTAGGGTTTCATTCGTTTTACCATAAAAAATATAATGAACTTTCCAATGTAGAAATTGAGGCAGATACCAGACGTTGCAAGGAATTTGTTTCAGAAAATAAATTGAATTTTTCAGTAACTTTAGCTTATCCGTACGGCAAATTTCCGAACGAAAAAAAGTTAAACGAAAGCTTCAAAAAAATACTACAACAAAACGGGATTAATTACGGTTTGCGAATTGGCAACCGCATAAACAATTTTCCCTTTAAAAAACCTTTTGAAATTGAAAGAATAGATGTAAAAGGAGAGTTTTCAATGTTGAAATTCAGGCAAAAAATTAGGTTTGGAAAGTTTTTTTAAATTTCCGTTTTCTGTTATCATCGCATTCCTTTTCTAAGCAACATCAACTTCACATAACGTTCAAAAACCCCATAAGCATTAACTGCAGCAACAGTCAATCCTGGTACACCGTCGCGAAAACCGCCTTTTAAAATGAAGGAGCGAAAAAACCGATAGCTTGGTTTAAAAAACAGATGAAACCAAGTTGCTTTTTTCCCTTTTTCAAACTGCCTCTCTGCCTGAAACCACGCGTAATTTTCTTTTTTTGAAATGTAACTTTCTAGTCCCTTGTAGGTAAAATGAAGCATTTTATTTTTCAGTTTTCCAATGCTGCCTTTACATTGTAGTTTTTCGTGTACCGACCCCGAAAAATATGCACCTTCTCGTTTTACAAGCCGCAGCACATCATCGCTGTGATGGTATAGAAATCGGTTCATATAAAAATGCGGAAAATTTATTTTGTAACCACCGTGTTTTGGGTTTTGGATGGTTTGTTTTATTTCGGCTTCCAAAGAATGGGTAACGCGTTCATCTGCATCAACAAACAGCACCCAATTGCCCGTGGCTTCTTTTAATGCGAAATTCTTTTGGTTTGAAAAATTATCGAATTTTCGTTGTAGAAATTTAGTAGCGTATTTTTTGGAAATTTCAGGGGTTTTATCTTCGCTGAAAGAATCTATCACAATAATTTCATCTGCAAATGCAACCGAAAAAAGCGCATCTTCTAGATAGGCTTCTTCGTTATAACTGGGTATTATTACTGTTAGTTTCGGCATTTTTTCTTGCCACGAATACACGAATAATTCAATATAAAATATTCGTGTATTTGTGTTTTTTATTATTTATTCTTTGAAACAAGTCACGAGCTCCATGATGAATCATCAAAATGTGAATTGTTTTTATATCAAGAATTCGATATATTATTCTGTAATTTACTTGAACTAATTCACGAATGTTTGGTTTTTCAATTTGTTGAACAACTTTTCCAATCTCTGGCTGGGTTTTAATTATTTCAGTTGCATTTTTAATTCTATCAACTTGAAGACGCGCATACCTTTTGAAATCAATGGAAATGTAATCGTAGATTTCTTTTAAATCTATCTTAGCATCCTTTACCCATTTTATTTGAACCATTGTTGCATTTCATTTTCTAAATCTTCTTCACTTAAAGTCTCATTTTGCGAAGATTTCTGAATTCTTTTTTCCAATTTTTCAATAAATAGCATTCTTTCAATTAGTTCATCAATTGAAAATTCTTTTGGAAATTTTTCAATTTGTTTTTTCAAAGCTGTCTTTGTTATCATAGCAAATATTTTTTCTAAATTACAACTTTTTGTTTCCTAAGCCAACTTGATAAATAACTTTATCTTTGCAGTAATGAAACAAATGGACACTTCTGTAATAATAAGCACGTATAACTCTGCCGATTGGTTAGAAAAAGTACTGTATGGCTATAATAATCAAACATATAGGCAGTTTGAAATTGTAATTGCAGATGACGGATCTAAGGATGAAACCCGTCAATTGCTTAAAAGGATGGAAGCTGAAGTGTTTTATCCAATCGTTCATGTGTGGCATGGAGACAATGGTTTTCAGAAATCTCAAATTCTTAACAAGGCCATTCAGCAGTGTAACACAGAATATATTGTTATGAGCGATGGTGACTGTATTCCGCGGAAAGATTTTGTGGAACAGCATGTTAAGTATCGTGAGGAAGGTTATTTTCTTTCTGGTGGTTATTTTATGTTGCCGCTGGAAATTTCTGAAAAAATAATCAAAGAAGATATTTATACTGAAAAGTGTTTTGATGTAAAATGGCTTAAAAATAATGGTTTACAGGCTTCTTTTAAAAACAACAAACTATATTCAGGTTCTTTTAAAGCATCTATTTTAAATGCAATAACGCCTACAAATGCTAGCTGGAATGGTCATAATGCTTCTGGTTGGAAAAAGGATATTGTAGCTATAAACGGTTTTGATGAACGTATGCAATACGGTGGTCAGGATCGTGAACTTGGAGAGCGTTTAATTAACTTAGGAATAAAGAGTAAACAGATTCGGTATAATGCGGTTGTGTTGCATTTGGATCATCCTAGAGGTTATAAAAACCAGGAATCTATTGAAAAAAATCTTGCTATTCGAAAGTTTACTCGCGACCAAAAAAAGAAATGGGCGCCTTATGGAATTATAAAAGATAGGGATAAAGCGCCTTATGTTTCAGTAATTGTGAGTACTTATAATCAACCGGAATGGTTGGGAAAGGCCCTTTGGGGCTTTGAACAACAATTGGAAAAGAATTTTGAAATAATAATTGCCGATGATGGTTCGAGAGAAGAAACTAGGGATTTAATAACATCTTTTATTGAAAATTCAGCGTTAAAAATTACGCACGTTTGGCTAGAAGATCACGGTTTTCAGAAAACAAAAATTTTAAATAAAGCCATTGTTGCTTCAAAAGGAGAATATCTAATTTTTACAGATGGCGATTGCATTCCGCGTAACGATATGGTTTCGACACATTTGGGGCTAAGCCGCCAAGATTGTTTTCTATCGGCAGGTTATTTTAAACTTTCCATGAAAATCTCAAAACAAATTACTAAAAATGATATTGAAACCCAACGCTGTTTTAATGCAAAATGGCTTTTAAAACACGGCTTAAAAAAGACTTTCAAAATAAATAAGTTAACCTCTTATGGTCTTAAGGAAGATTTTTTAAACACTTTTACACCAACGAGCGCCACTTGGGATGGCAATAATGCTTCTGGGTGGCGGAAAGATGTACTTGCCGTAAACGGTTTTGACGAACGCATGCAATACGGTGGGGAAGATCGTGAAATGGGGGAGCGGTTAATGAATTATGGCATAAAACCATTACAAATTAGGTACAGTACCGTAACCTTGCATTTAGATCATGAACGTGGTTATGTTACCAAAGAAATGTTTGTAAAAAACAAGGCGATTCGGAAGGTTACAAAGCAGGAAAAACGTGTTTGGTCGCAGTATGGTATTGTAAAAGCTGTAGATTCCGTACCTTTTTCAATATAAGAAATTATAAAGAATTAGGAAGAAAATTTGGAAAGATGATGTTTCAAAAACGGTTTTAGTTTCCCGAAAATCATTTCAGGGGTCAATTGTTTATAAAGAGAATTTGGATCTTGCTCTATTTTTCTTCGTTCTTCTAAGGTAAAGCTGCTAAAAAGATCAGGTTTTTCTTCTAATAAATGGATTGAATCGTGCTCGTTCCCATCTTCAAAACTGCACCAATGTTCTTTGTTTACATAAGGCGAATAGATAGTGAAAGTAGGTTTTTCTAGAGTTTTGGTAATATGAACACTTCCACCTTCGTTGGAAACTAAAAGATCGCATTTATTCATCAAATTTATAAATCCGCGGATACTATCTTCGTATATATCCAGATTGATTTGCGCTTTGTTTTTACACATTTCATACACTTTTAAAGCTTCTTCTTTTTGGTGGGGCGCGTAGTTGAAGAGAATTGTGCCTTTATAATTTTCGGTTATGTAATCAATAATTTCAACCATATAATTATACGGCATGGATTTTTGGGGTGTGCTGCCCAGAATGCCGAGCATAATTACAGGTTTTTGAAGGGAATCAATTCGACTGTATTTTTTTTCATCTTCAGTTAAAAATATTTTTGGGGCGTATTCAGGGTTTTTAAGTTCAAAAACGGAAGCAATCATATTAATACGATCTTCTATGGCTTTTCCGCAGTTTTTGGAGCGATGCTCAAGGAAACTTATTGGGTGTGTGTAAAATGGAAGTTTAAGCTCTTTGTGTGCGCGTTTTAAACCAATTCTATAATCAGCGCCTGAAAACAGACAGATCATTCTACTTTGAAACTTGGAATACGGATCAAAAATAATGTCGTATTTCTCTTTTTTAATTTTCGCAATTGTCTGTAAAAGCTTTGGAATTTTTTTGAGTTCTTTTTCCTTTACTGAAATAACCATACCAATATTCGGGTTGTTTTCCAAAACACCAGTAGTATAATCGTACACAAAATAGGTTACTTCGCTTTCGGGGAAAACTTGCTTTATGTTATTGGCAATAACAGAGCTTATGAGCACGTCGCCAATTCTTTTGTTTTGTATTACTAGTATTTTCTTCATAAAGATTACCTTCGCAAAATACCTTTTTTAAAAGTATCTTTTTTATAAATGCGCGAAAATTTTATTATCAATCCTAAATATTCTCACTTTGCTGAAAAGCTTAAGGAGGTACTTCACAATTTTTCCTTAAAAGGAGAATATGTGACCAAAGGTGAACGCAATGTTATTAAAAAGATAGCTATTGAAGGCATCACATTTAATATCAAGAAGTTTAAAACCCCGAATGCATTTCAGTCTTTAGTGTATCAATATGTTCGGAAAAGTAAGGCGAAACGCTCTTTTGAGTATGCTTCAAAATTGATAGACTTTGGAATAAATACGCCTTTTCCTGTGGCGTATTTGGAAACATTTCAAGGGGGATTAAAAGAGAGCTTTTATGTAAGCGAGCACGTTGATTTTGATTTTGATTTCCGTGAATTAATACACAAACCAACCTTTAAGAACCGCGCAGAAATACTACGACAGTTTACCCAGTTTACTTTTAAACTTCACGAAAATAACGTGAATTTTTTAGATCATTCCCCTGGAAACACGCTTATTGTTGAACGTGGCGAAAACAAATACAATTTTTATTTAATAGATTTAAATAGAATGCATTTTGAGTCTATGGATTTTGAAAAACGGATGCATAACTTCCGCAGACTGTGGCTTTCAAAAGCAATGATTAAAATTATGGCGCAGGAATATGCAACGCTTTATGGAAAAAGCTTTGCAGAAACCCAAACGCTTATGTTAAAGTATAGCAGAGACTTTCAGAAGAAAATTAATGGTAAAAAGCTGAGGAGAAGATGATTGCAATGAAAAAAATGGCGTTTGAATTAGGGTGTGTTTTCTAGTCTAATTTTTTAATCAGTAAACCGAAAGCAATATTGTTAAAAAAAAGTGAACGTATTTACAGTAGTGTCAGTTTTATTTTTAGCTTTAAGGATTATAATTCAATATTAATAGAGCTAAAATGTTATAGTATGAAATTTTTAATAACATTATCAACCATTTTAATTATTAGTTTTTCTTCTTACGGGCAAATAGAAAAAGAACACGTACTTCACTTTGCAGCAGGAGCAGTAACGTCTTCTGCAACATATTTATATGTTTATAATAAAACTAAAGATAGAAAAAAAGCTAAGATTTATAGTATAGGTTCTGCTTTAGTAGTTGGTTTGGGTAAGGAATTATACGACGAAATTAAATACAAAGGCTATGATAATAAAGATCTATTAGCGACTGTTTTAGGAGGTATTACACTAACGTATACTATTGATATATTTAATTGGAAAAAATAAACTTTAAAAGGTATTGTTTTTTGCTTGTAAGCATAACAAAGCGTGCTGGTTACTTTATTAGCGAATCGTAAACATAAGGTAAAAGTAAAAATTTAGCGTTAATTACCGTATCAAATAAACTCCTGAAACCATGTTTTACTATAGCAAAACATGGTAGGGCTTATGACGAAAGGTGCGTTTCTGTGTCGCCTAGATAATTAGAGAATAAACAATAAAAAAAGCTCAAAGAATCGTAAATATGAATCTCTGAGCATAGAATAATACTGTCTCAAAATAAATAAAGGAAAAGGTTTTTTCACCTTAGTTCTTCTTAAGTTTGATTTTTCTTAAATCAGTTAATTTTAAGTATTAATCAGAAAGAACAAAAGAGCGGAGTAAGGTTATGTTGTACGGTGAAGCTTTCGACTTCGATAACATTGATAATCCCCGCTCTTTTACTACTTATATCACGTTCAGTTCTGTGAGGCCTAGACCTCGTTTTCAAGTTGTTGTGACCCAAGCAGCTAGTTCTTTCATAAATTATATTCCTATGAATAAATATAAGGAAACTTTTGGAGTTGACATCAGCAAGGATATCTTTGATGTACACGGCAGTGCCAGCGGCCACAACCAGTTTAAAAATGATGAAAAGGGATTCGCTTCTTTTTTAAAGGTTCTTCCCGAAGATTCATTAGTGGTAATGGAGGCTACGGACTACTATCATTACAGGCTTGCACAGTTTCTTCACAAAAACAATGTGGTGGTTTCTGTGGTAAATCCCTTGTCTGTAAAATGTTTCATACAAATGAAACTTGCCAAGGTAAAGACCGACAAGAGCGATGCCAAGGCCATCTGCGACTATGCTTTAGTCAACGAGGTTCCGCTTTACAATGCCCTGACCGACGTGCAGGCAGAATGTTTGGAATTGTTCCGATTGCTGGTATTGAGGAACGTCTGCTCACGCTAGTAAAGAAAGAGCAACAGCAGCAACTTACCCTTTTAACAACCGTTCCAGGAATAGGCCTAAAGACTGCGCTGTTTTTAATCGTGGTGACCGATGGTTTTTCAAAGTTCGAGACTGCTGCGCAGCTTTGTAGCTATGTGGGGATCACGCCCACCATTCGTGAGTCTGGCAGCAGTGTGCGTGGTCGTAGCAGGATTAGTAAGGTTGGCAATAAGAAACTGCGAAACCTATTGTTCCTTTGTGCTTTCAACGCTTGTAAACACAACAAAGCTTGTCGTGATCTTTATGAGCGTATCGTAAATAAGGGGAAAAGCAAGAAACTGGCGCTTATTGCAGTGGCAAATATACTCACTCCATTTAGGTTTTCGGGAATCCAAGATTTCACTACCTAAATTAACCGATTAATAATCAATCATTTAGCGTTATTTTTCTTGGTGTTGTCAATACTA
>Ga0256845_1001851_pt1 | contig 16353 bp, 15 predicted proteins | sample RiftiametaG_FD_189101 | JGI IMG/M metagenome (GOLD analysis project Ga0256845, IMG submission 189101) | Tube worm associated microbial communities from hydrothermal vent at the East Pacific Rise, Pacific Ocean - Riftia | ecosystem: Host-associated > Annelida > Integument > Unclassified ...
TTTAGACTATATTTTTAGGTAATTTATCGGCTACTGCTTGTGGTGTAATAAACGATGCATTACTTAAATTCAAAGCTTCTAAGGTTTTAATACTTAAATGGTCTCCATGTATATCGGTAACTAAAACATGTGTTGGTTTTTTTTTTTGGTTTTCAAAACGTTCTGCTCCACCAGTTGGGTCTATATAAATTACATAATCATCATATTCTAAAATACCAGTTGGAATAATGTTAATTTGTTTTTGCTTAATAACTTTTTCTGTAACTACTTTATTTTCAGAAGTTAAATCTGTATTTTTCGTATCGTTGTTTTTACAACTATAAATTGAAGAAGAAACAATAAAAAGTAATAATACTAATTTTTTCATTTGAAAATATTTTTTGATTATAAAGAGACACACTAAAAAACATTTTTTAAAAACTGTAACATTTTAATAACATATACTACCAATAATTTAAGTGGGATTAGTTTTTAAATTGATATTTTTTAACGAAATTGCTTATCTTAAATATAATTTGTTCAACTTAAATAATACCATAACAATATGTCTGACGATTTTGATTTATTAGAAACCAGTTCTAACGAAAAAACAGAGAAAGTAGATGTCAACTGGGGGAAAGCCATTGATACTATGAAATCTAAATTGTCTCAAGAAGATGACCCGCAAGTAAGACAGAAAATACTAAATGCAACATTAGATGATGTGGTGCATATGGCTGAGAAGGATAGAGCAACACTATTAGATGCTATTAAAGATTTAACCGATTATCAAGATGAGGTTGGTATTATTTTTGAAAAATTTTCTGCACTTAATGCGAATGAACAAAAAGTAATTGATGATGCACAAAAAGCCTTAGAGCGTGCAAGAGTTGAATTAGAAGATGCAGAAAACAAACCAGACACTTGGTGGAATAATCTTTGGGGACGAAAAAGTAAAATTAAAAAAGCACAAGAAGAATTCAAAACTGCTGAAAAAACGAGAGCAGGAGCTGATAATAAAGCTAAAGCTATGTTTCAGCAACGTATTGAAAGTGCTGATATTCAAACTTTGTTAAACGAATTATCATATAAAAGTCAGGCAGCGGTTAGTCGTTTAAAAAACAGAGAAATTGAAATTAAAGAAGTTGAAGAAAAATTAAAAACGGCTATTGTTGAGGCGACTAAAAATCATACTAAAGCTTTAGAGAAAAAGAAAGAAGTTGAAGATAAACTTGAAGAGCAATATGCTTTATTAAAACAAGCACGTCAAGAGTTAGAAGATATCGTCGACAAACAATCGGCTGAATATGCGCAAGCTGTTGGAAAAGTAACTACTATAGAGCAAAAAGTTGAAGAATTAGAAGGCCTAAAAAATGCTTATACAACATTGGCTGCCAGTAAGGATAGCTTTGTACACAAGCATAATTTAACTATAAAAGTATTAACATCGTTACGTAGTAATTTACAAACGCATCGTGCTAAATTAAAGTCAGATACTGAGGAGCGTCTTAAATATTACGATGGTTATGTGGTGGCTTTAAAGGCTAGAACAGATCAAGAATTTGCTGCTATTTTAGAGCATTTAGGTGTAAAAACGGATGAACATATTGGTGAAACATTAGCATCTATGCATACCGCGAGTGCTAAAGCACGTCAAGATATGATGGATAATATTCCAGTGCATGAAAAAGTTATGCAAGGTGTTTATAGCAGTTATGCTGAGGCGTTGCAAGAAATTAGAACTAAGGATGCCGATATACAAAAGAATTTTGCTGAACGTTACGGCATCGATATGAAAGAGATTTTTGAAGATTATTATGCTGCCGATGCAAACAAACCTTCGGATGATGCTGGTGATGAACCTGCTAGCGAACCAAAACCTGAGGCTAGCGATGACGATTTGTTATCTTAAAATAATATGGGCGTTACTCTATTTTGACTTAATGTCAAAATAGAGTCAGGCTTTTCGCTATATCTTTTTTCACAAAAAAAGGATGCCGCTTCAATCCTTAACGCAAAGTAATTGACAATTGTCAATTCATAATTATCAATTAAAATGTCCATAAACCATATAGTTACACCATTAGATTCTGCGATTCTTGACTCTAAAGAGCACTATGTATTCTATCATAAAATGATTGATTTTGCTTTTAAAGAATTAATTGTTGGTGTGCAACAACAAAAACTTTGCAATAACCAAGAAGTGCTTTTATTTAAGCAATATTGCGATTTGTTATTGTACTCGATTGAGGCGATGCGGATAAAATATATGTATGATGATGAGGATAACATGAAGGTAGATTTAACACATTCGGGGTTTCCTAATTATTTGGAATTCAGATATTTGTTTAACGATTTAGAGTTGCGCGAAGAATATTTAGGAAGACTTACGAGTGTGGAAACTTTACGGGAAGAATTTTTGGATACGTTGATGCGTAAAAAAGAACCTATTAAGAAAAGTAAGTTATTTCAAGCGGCATCAATTGTGTATTATTCTTCGGTAAAAAAAGAATATATATTTAATCGGTTTGTACAAGGTAAAATTTTAATTGCACCTAAAAACTCAAAAGGAGATTTACTAATTAGTTGGAGCTTTTTTGATGTGTCGCATAACCGACCATTTATTTGTTTCATGTATTTTGATTACGATGGTACACGAATTAACGATTATAAAGATGAAATTTATGAAGTTTTAAAAACAACTTCAGATAGAGATATGAGTTTAGATACGATGGCTTACACTATTGATAGAAAGTTGCCAAAAGTATCGCCAAAACTTATAAAACGAATAGATTTAGGACCTATACATAACGTTTTTGCTAAAGACGAAAACGAGCTTACACATACTATTTTAGAGAGTATTAGTAAAAAGGAAATTCCTTTAGAATCATTTGCTATTTCCTTAAAAATAGATGAAGTAGAATCTGGTGGCGAATTTAAAGAAGGCGGTTTTTTTACAAAACAATTATTGCAAAAATGGGACGATGTATTTACACAAAAGTATGTATTTGCACCGCATCGTATAATTCAATTATTATATAATAAAACACCTGAGATAATGGATGAATTAGCTAAAGCACCAATACAAATAGCTAGTTTGAAAATTGAAAAGATAAATTAATTGATAACTTTCAATTGATAATTAAAAACATATGGAACACAACTCAACATTCCCGATAAAACAAACCGAACTCGATATGCTCCGTGACGAAGCATCATCATATTTAAAATCTGTACAATGGGAACAAGGTTCACGTGCAAAAAACAAAGAAAAAGATGCTAAAGACGAATCTATTTTATTGTATTTATCTAGAGCAAATAAAGGAAGTAGTGTTACCATAACATCGGTTTCTAAAACAATTTTAGCTTTAAAAAAGCGATTATTACCAGATTCAATAGCTATTCCAAAACTTTTAAATGAAACGCTTTATGCAGTTCAAGAAGGATTAACACTTGGTATTTGGATAAAAGATAGTTATTATGATGCATCTGGTTTATCAAGCTTAAACGAAAATAAATCAGCTTTAGACACCGCAGGAAAACGCGAGTTTGAAAGTAAAATGCATACAGCAACAGCATTTATGTTGTTTGCAACTGCGTATAAAATATTACACGATTTAAAACAGCATGCTTCGGATGATTTAAGTGTGATGAAACAAAAGTTTGCAGGTATTCCTGAGGTTTCAATATTGTCGCCAATAAAAGGGATTTCGTGTAGTTTATTTTATTATGATAAATATTTAGGACATCCAGAAATTATAAAATCTGATAAAGATGTTATTGATTTTACGGTGGTTTATTTTGAAGCTTTAATAGATGAAATTCAGCTTAGAAAAAGTTCTTTAGAATATACTGAAACTATTGAAGATAGAACTTATAAGCTCGAAAACTCAGAGTTCGCCGTGTCAGGTTGGAGCAATGTGTTTTCTGGCACAGCAAAAAGTATTGAGTTTAATAAAATTCAGTTCGAACAAATAGTAGGTAACAGGGATGCAAAACATTTTGCACGCCGTTTAACGGAGCGTATGCTGAGTTACGATTTTACTGCTAAGAAGAATCCGTTTCAAGAATTAGGTGGTTTTATGCCCGTTTTTATGGGTTATGGAATTCCAGGAACAGGAAAAAGTATGCTGATTGCTGCTATTGCTACGCGATTAAAAGAACATTGCGATAATTTAGAAATTCCGTTTTTGTTTCATCCTATGCCAGATACTTTAATTAGTACGTTTCAAGGCGGTTCTGCCGAAAAAATGGTAGAATGGATGAAACCTTTGCAAGACCCTTCAAAATTAATTTTTGCACCAATTGATGATGCCGAAAATAATTTACAAGAACGAACTGCACAAGGTGTTTCGGCTGGTGTAAAAGAAGTTATTGGAGTATTTTTACGTTATACAGAAGGTGCTTATGCAGTAAATTACGGTAACAGTTCTATTGGATTATTTACAAACCTTCCAGAAATGTTAGATAAAGCTGTGATTTCTCGTGTTCAAGGTCGTTTTAAAATTGATGGCGCAAAAACAGAGCACGACTTTTTAGACCAAGACCATTTATGGTGGCGAAAATTAGATAAAACAATGCCAGATTTTGTGAATATGACGAGTCCTTCAGATTATGAGTTTTTAAAAGACCAAGGATTAGCAAAAAATATGGGAGATATTTTAAGCAGTGTTGAAAAACCAAATGAAGAACGTGTTTTAGAAGCTTATGAAAATGCTGAGAAATTGCATAAAACTAGCGAACATTTATTTTATGCGGGTTTATATAAAGAGATTCAGAAAATATTTCCTTTTTTCTCATCACGAGATGTTAGGAATATACAATCTGCAATTTCGTTACGTTTAACCGATTTTGATTTAGAAGAAGATTGGTTCGATAAACCTGAAGTTTATTTTAAACAAGATTACGAAACCAAGTTTAATATGCTTCAAGAATTGATGCGCACCAATATGAAAGGTTTAGATTTTTCTGAAATTAGAAGACAAGAAGTAGTACGTTATTTAGATAACGTGGCAACTATTGCTGATACTGATTTTAAACGAAAAGTGGATGTTAGAGTAAATCAATTAAATATAGAAACCGAAGCTAGAAATAAATTTGAACATGATAATTAAGTGTTAAAAATATTGAAGTGCTAGAAATACCATTTAAAGAAGCAATAAACATGCTAGATAGTGGTAAGATAATAGATGTTAGAACGGTAGTGTTGTTACAGTATAGGCAAATACATAAGTTGTTAGATTAAATGCAAAAACTAAAAGAAGCCAATTTATATAGGAGTGAATTAATTCCAGTAAGCGGAAAGCTTGTTGAACGCTATAATAAGTGTTTGGTAAAACTTGGTTTTACCAAAACAAAGCTTAAAACGTTTTCAATTGATGGTATGGGTTGGAGTCCAGAAATTGCTGAGGAGAAAAAGGAAGTGCACTATTTAAATAACGGAGATGCGAATCCGCACGGTATTATAATTTCACCACTACAAAAAGGAAAACCAGTTTACGAACCCTTTCACACTTTTGATAGGGATATGATGAAATACGTGTTTAAAATCCATGATGAAAAAATCAACAATATTACTCGCGATTGTGCCATATGTTTAGATTTCGACCAAGATATTGATGCATTTTACGAGCCTTTAGATGTTTTAAAATACAATAAGGTTTCTATAAGTTTTCATTTAATTGATAAGTTAGACGAAATTCAAAAACAGCAGTTAAAATTAATAGAAATATTTAACAGAGGTAATAATTTTATTGATGAAGATTTACATGAGCAGCTAATAACTTCGGCAAAAACCTATGGCGATTTACGAAATAGAGATTTAGAGTTGCACACATTGCAGTTTGAAACAGATTCTTTTTATACAAAAGCCTTTAAAGGTGTGTATATACTAAGAGATTTTATAACTCCTATAGTAGTTTTTGAAGATAATAAGTGGTACAAAGAAGCTATAAAAGATACTAATTACGACGTGTTAATTTATCATATTCTGCAAGATGAATTAATGGAAAAACTCCGAGACCATGTTATTATTGAATCCGATTTAGAAGCTGTAGTAAAAACAAAACGTTACGAGCGTATCAAAAAGTTTGAAATGTCTCAATATTTAAAGAAAACACAACATCCAGTAAAAGACATATTAAACGATTCTATTTTATACAAAAGCTATCTTAATAAATTAGAAATTGAAGCTCGAAAAAAAGTAATGAGTGTGGAGCGTTATTTGGAAAAATTAGAAATCAGTAATCAATATAAAATAGCAGATATAGTCGATTTAAAAATGTATGAAGCGTTGCACGAGCCACATTCATCATTACAAGCTAAACACCAAGATTTAATATGGAAACTGTTAATTAATGTATCGCCAAAAGATGTTTTATATTGGTATTGGTACGATAAAGAAGCATTTTATAGCAGTTATAAAAACTGGAATGAATCTTTTAAAGATTGGGCTATTGAAACCATTAGTAACAATATTTAAAAATTATAGACTAATTTAGTAAGTGAGTATTTTTACTTAAAACTTTAAGTTATGACATTAGAAATTATCGTATTTATTGCCTCAATATTATTTGGAATCTTAATGTATTGGAGAGAATCCAATGGAAACGGGTTATATCGTTTTTTAAACAAAATGGTAAATTCAAAAGAATTGCAAATGAAATCAGGCGATAAAACAGGTTTTGTATATCAGCAAAAACTATTGTTGCGTATTGTTTTTATAACGTTTCTGTTTTTAGGATTCATTGTTATTGTTCAATTTTTAATTCCAATAGGCTATAATTACAACACAATTTCAACTTTTGCCTCAAGTATAGTTGGTACGTTGGCGGGAACATATTTAGCAAATTTTGTGTTGAAATCTGGTAAAGTAATTGAAGAACAAAAAGACTCTTTAGAAGAGATAGTTCATGATACCATTGAAAGAGGAAAAGATTTTATTGAAGATATACAAACAAAAGAAGAAGAAACTGTCAGTTCGAGCGCAGTTGAGAACAGAGAAGATGTTAAAGTTGAAGAAAAAAGTGCACGCGAACGCTTAAAGGATAAAGGGTTATTGTAAGATGAACAGAAACAAAGTTAGATATATATTAATAGTAATCTTCGCTATATTATTAGTTGTAGAATTGTTTATCTATGATTACAATAGTGGTTTTCAATGGAAAAACAGTTTAAGATTTCTTACACCAGTATTAATGATTATTGCTATGGTATTATCTATCAATCACAAAAAAAGGCAAAAATAAATAACAGATATTATGCTAAAAAACTATTGGAGTAAAGGCAAAAAACAAAAAACTATAACCATTATAGTTGGGTTAATTCTGCTTATAGCATTGTTTGTAATGCGAGACGACTACCAACCTGCTTTATTATTTGTTAGAAAGTATATTTTCATAATTTTATTAAGCGCCATTGTATTATTCTTTGGATTGCGAAAGTTTAGAAATACAGCAAGTTCAGGAAATCGTGTTGGTATTTTAGCATTATTAGCTATTTTTTTTGGAATTCTTTATGCAGTTGGTTGGCATTTTAAAATGTACGATTACATGAAAACCTATAACGTTTTTAATAATCTAAATCGAGTTGAAATAAATGAATTACCACTAACACAAAACGAACGTATTCAGCCTTTACGTAATATTTTTTCAATGGCAAATGAAAGTGTCGGGGAAACTAAAGATGTTTCACTTCCACATTTAGTAAGAGTTGATGATGAGAATAAATGGACGATGGCAATTCAGCCTTCAGAAAAATATATGATTCAGCAAATGAGTGATAATACGGAAGAAATATTTTCAGTTTCTAGTACGACACCATTTCCTAGGTTTTCAAGCAAAAATAGAATTTCGGTAACCTTTTCAATAGGAGAATCTTTAAAATTTAGTAGGAACACTTATCATGCAGTAGTGCAGCGTTTCAACCCTTGGATGTTAATAAATTATGAGCCAAGTGATACGTTTTATATGAAAAATGATACAGGACAATGGGTGCAAGTGGTTAGTTTAATTAAGTGGAAAGGTTTTTTATTCCCCTATCCAACTTTTGGAGGCGTGATGGTTATTGCTAACGGAGAACATAATTTTAACGATTATGTAGAACGTGTTTTAATTGGTAAAGGCACATTTATTAATCCTGAAGAAATGCGAAATCATTCATACTTAACAAAACAAAATACTTTATCAGAAAAGGTATCGCAATTACAAGCAGAATCATTAAAATTTTTAGGTGGCTTTAGCGATCCGTTGCCATGGAATATGAAAACTGTGGTGAAGATTCCAGAAATGCCTAAAGACCAAAATCAACAACCTTTTGTAACTGATTTTGATTTTTCAGATTTAGACTCTAATGCGTTTAGTGGTTTATACCATTGGTTTGGATTAGAGCCAGTAGGAGATGAGCGTACCAGTTTAACATACAGTGTTTTTATTCCTGCTGATGGAACAGATAAACTTTACTATTACGACCATGCAACTAAAAAACAGGGTTATGCAGGTGTTACTGCAATGCCTTTAAAAGTTAAAGAATCTCGTAAAGAATACGATTGGACAGCCAATACACCTGTAGAATTTAGACCTTATATTAAAAATATTGCAGGACGAAAACGTATGTTCTTTTTAGGAACAGTTTCTGCCATTAGCGAAAGCGATTCAAAGCAATTTGATGGGTCAGCTACACCAGATTTGGTTTTAATAGATAGTGAATATCGCGATGTGATTTGGATTGATGTTAAGCATCCAAGTACTTGGGATAAGAAAGTTTATAATCAGTTAAATGAAGCCTGGAGAGCTAGCGAAGGTATTGGTTACTATTTTGCAGAAGACACTAAAGAAATTGATATTATTGAACAAGCTGTAGATTCTATTGTCGCTATTCCTGTAGTAGATAAAAAAGCTAAAGAAATTGAAAAATTACAGATGCAGATTGATTCTTTGAAGAGTATTAATAATTAGAATATTAACTCCATTTTAATATTACTACGTTTATAAGGCGAATCTACTTCTACAGGAATTTCTATAAACCCATATTTTCTATAGATGTAAATAGCATTTTCTAATATTGTATTGGAATATAGAACAAGCTTTGGAAGTTGCATGTCGTTTTTTGCATAATCTATGCAATACTGCATCAATTTTTGACCAATTTTAAAACCACGATGGTTTGGTGACACCGCCATTTTTGTTAACTCAAATAAGTTTTCATTACCAATTGGCATTAAAGCTACTGTACCAACGACTTCATTGCTTAATAATACAAAAAATATGTGTCCGCCTTTATCTATAATATATTGCTTTGGTTTGCTTAAAACCTCTTCATCATATGGTTCTACATAAAAATAAGTTTTTAGCCATTCAATATTTAAATCATAAAAATCCTCTGCATATTTTTGTTTGAAATCAACTATTTCTAATCTTGGTGTTTCACACATATTAATTTTTAAGCTTTTATAAAATCTGTTATTAAGTAGGTAAGAAGTTTACCAACTTGTGTAGCTGTTTTTTTTGTTGGTGCAGCTTCACAAATATGTAAATAGCATGCGTTTTTTTGTTTTCCAAAATGGTTAACAAAACGTCTTGTCTTTTTTACACTAAACCCACTTGGTGTCATGGCGCTACTTGGTACGTTTTCAATAGCATCACAATCTAATTCAATACCAAACGGTTTGTTTGCTATATGTTTTAAAGCACGATTAATCTCATCTTTAAACTTTAATTCTTTACGTATTTCTAAGGCTTCAAATGTATTATATTGAATTGATTTTAAATTATTTAGAGTTGTAAATATTTCTTTTGAGTTATAATTTTCATGCAATCCAAAGATGAAATAATTTTTCAAAAAACCTTCATTATATGCATAGCTAAAACCATTTCCGCTATGGCGACCTTCTTCATCTCTAAAATCGGAATGCGCATCAAAATTAATAACATTTATAGGGTTATTTAAAGCTATGGATGTACCTTTTATATTTCCGTAAGCATTGTTATGTCCGCCACCAATAATGATTGCTTTCTTACCTGCTGAAATAATTTGTTGTATTACATGCGAAACGTATTCATCAATATTTTTTACAATTTCTCTAGCTTTTTGAATATCTTTATTTTTGGTTTGATTTAGTTTTGAAGCCTCTAACAATTCAGAAGTAAAATCTAAATGCCCTAAAATTAAAACCTTATTTGCCTTTGTAAATGAGTTGCTTTGTATATTTATTAAAGTTTTAATAGTAAACTCCCAAGCTTTTGAAGTTCCTGATTTTCCGTAGTTTGCAAATACGCCAATATCTTCTGGTAATCCAATTATTACATGTGTAACGTCCAAATTTTTAAGTTGTTCGTATATATTGGAAATGTTGGATAACAACTGAACATGTTCACCGAATTTGGATTCACCAGAACGTTTGTTTAGTAATTTATTTAGTGTAGTGTTATTAAATAAAACTAGTTTTTCCATTGAATGATTAATTTTTTTGAAGATTAAAAATACATTTTTAATTTATTAAAACTGTAAAAAAACAAAGTATTAAAATTAGATTTAAGTAGAACACTAAAACAATAAAAAACAAGTAATTATGGAAGACAGTAAAAGTAGTATGGGATTAAAAGCAGCTTTAGGAATTGCATTAGTTTTATTTTTAGGAACAGGTTTTTATACCCTCAATCTGTATAATGAGAGTAAAGCAGATAAGCAAGAATTGACTGAGCAAAAGCAATTAGTAATGAATGATTTAAATGCAATGGCAAAACAATATGATGTTGCTATTGATGAAAATGATGTTGCCAATAAAAATTTAATTGAAGCCAGAGGACGTATTCAAGGCTTAATCGATTCTTTAAAAATTTCTGAAACTAACGTTAAGAGTTTATGGAGATACAAACAAAAATATGCTTCATTACAAAAAGAAATGGATGTATTGTTAGAACAAAATGATTCATTACGTGTTGAAAACTCATACTTAGCTACGTCTTTAGATAGTACACGAGTTCGTTTAGAAGAACGTACAATGTTTACAGATTCTTTATTAGTACAAAATACAGCTTTAGCTGAAGTTGTTGAAAATGCATCTGTATTAAATACAGTTGGTTTAAAAGGATTTGGAGTTATTGAAAGAACTTCTGGAAAATTAATCCCAACAGAAAGAGCAAGTCGTACAGATAAAATTAGAGTTTGTTTTACAGTTGCTAAAAACGCTTTAGTACAAGCTGGCGATCAAGAATTATATGTACAAGTTATTGATCCAAAAAATAATACACTTGGATTAAACGAACAAGTCCAGTTTGGAGAAAAGACATTAAACTACAGCATTATTAGTAAGTTTAATTACGAAAATGGAAGTCTTAATATTTGTGAGTTTGTTGCTTCAAAAGGAAAAAATAATTTTGAAAAAGGACGTTACGTAGTAAACGTTTTTAATGAAAAAGATTTAGTTTCTAGCTCAGAATTTACATTAAAGTAAACAATTATATATAACATTTAAGAGCAAAAACCTCAAGTAAATACTTGAGGTTTTTTTATTTTTTTTTAAATAGTTTTATTAAATGCTGGAATACTATTGAAATTATTTGTCAGCATATGTAACTTTGTTAATATTAAATATTGCTATAAAACTCTTATATGAAAACGCAGGTACAGATTTAATTTTAATTTGTGCTAATACTATGCATTTATCAATTGAAGCAATAAGAAACGAGGTTAAATTCCAATAATTCATATTGCTGAAGCTACTGCCGAAAAAATATTTAAAAAACAAATAAAAATCGTTGCACTTTTAGGTACAAAATATACAATGTAAAAACCGTTTTTAAAGATGTTTAAAAGTCCTTTGGAATAAATACCATAATATCAAGTTTAGACGAACGGAATACAATTCACGATGTAATTTATAACGAGTTAGCTATAGATGTATTGAATAGTACCTCTAAACAAGTTTATCTGCAAATTATAGATAAATTAGTAAAGAATGGCGCAGAAGGTATAATTTTAGGTTGTACAGAAATCTCATTATTAATAAAATAAGCTGATGTTTCTGTATCAGTTTTTGATACAACACACATACATGCAACCAAAGTATTTAACTCAGTTTTATAAATAAACTTAATGGATCAAAATTTTACTTTTTTAAATTCATTTGCCGATATTTCTGAAGAAACTTATATAGAACTTATAAAATTTGCAAAATTAAAAAAGATTAAAGCAGGAACTCAGTTAATTAAATTAGACGAAGTTACAGCAAAAGCCCATTTGCTTATTTCTGGAACTTTACGGAGTTATATAATTACAGAATCTGGAAAAGAATTTAATAAAAGCTTTTACTTGCCTGTAAGTTTTTTTGCGTCTTTAACGGCCTTAATGACACGAAAACCATCGGAATTTATTTTTGAAGCATTAACAGATTGCACAATTTATGAAATAGACTTTTATAAATTAATGGAAATGTGCGAGAAAAATTTAGCCGTTAATAATATGTATTCTAAAGTTTTAGAATCAAGTTATTTAAAACAAGAAATACGCATGGTAGAATTAATTTCTTTAGATGCATCAGAACGTTATTTAGAGTTACAGAAACAAATTCCTAATGTAGATAAGTTAATACCACAATATCATATTGCTTCTTATTTAGGGATTACACCTGTGCAATTAAGTAGAATTAGAAAAAATTCTTTATAAAATTATAGTTATTAACATTTGTTAATTCCTATAACGGGAGAAGATTATATATTTGAACCATATTACTTGTAAAATACATAAGATTAATAGCTAACTAACTAAAAAAGCAGATGAAATTTTTCATCTGCTTTTTTTATTAAATACGTTTTCATCTCTATTTTAAGCTACCAACCATTTCTTCAGGTTTTACCCAAGCATCATAATCTTCAGCAGTTACATAACCTAAATTAATAGCTTCTTCTTTTAAAGTAGTGCCATTTTTATGGGCTGTATTTGCAATTTCTGCAGCTTTATAATAACCAATTTTTGTATTTAAAGCTGTTACTAACATTAAAGAGTTGTTTAGTAATTGTGTAATAACTTCTTGATTTGGTTCAATGCCAATAGCACAATTATCACTAAAACTAACACAAGCATCACCAATTAGTTGTGCAGATTGTAAAATGTTAGCAGCCATTACAGGTTTAAAAACATTTAATTCATAATGGCCTTGCATACCACCAACAGCAATAGCAACATCGTTACCCATAACTTGTGCGCAAACCATGGTTAAGGCTTCACATTGTGTTGGGTTTACTTTTCCAGGCATAATAGAGCTACCTGGTTCGTTAGCAGGAATAATTATTTCACCAATACCACTTCTAGGTCCAGAAGCCATCATTCTAATATCGTTTGCGATTTTATTTAAAGAGACAGCTAATTGCTTTAAGGCACCATGACTTTCAACTATAGCATCATGTGCTGCAAGAGCTTCAAATTTGTTTGGAGCAGTAACAAATGGTAAATTAGTAAATTCTGCAATAAATTCAGCAACACGTTTACTATAACCTTTAGGTGTGTTTAATCCAGTACCAACAGCAGTTCCTCCTAAAGCTAATTCGCTTAAATGTGGTAAAGTGTTTTTTAAAGCATTAATACCATGATTTAATTGAGCAACATAACCAGATAGTTCTTGCCCTAAAGTTAAAGGTGTAGCGTCCATTAAATGCGTTCTACCAATTTTAACCACATTTTTAAAAGCTTCAGATTTTTCTTTTAATGTATCTCGTAATTGTTTTACACCAGGAATGGTGTTTTCAACAATTTTCTTATAAGCCGCAATATGCATGCCTGTTGGAAATGTATCGTTTGAAGATTGACTTTTATTTACATCGTCATTTGGCTGAATGGTTTTATGACCTTCACCAACAACTTTCCCAGCTATTTGATGTGCTCTGTTAGCAATAACCTCATTCACATTCATATTACTTTGCGTACCAGAACCCGTTTGCCAAATTACCAACGGAAATTGCTCGTCGTGTGTGCCAGTTAATATTTCATCACAAACTTGTGCAATTAAATCACGTTTTTCAATAGCTAAAACTCCAAGTTCGCAATTCGTATATGCAGCAGCTTTTTTTAAGTAAGCAAAGCCATAAACTATTTCTAATGGCATTGATGCCGAAGAGCCAATTTTAAAGTTGTTTCTAGAGCGCTCGGTTTGTGCTCCCCAAAGTTTTTCGGCAGGTACTTTTACCTCGCCCATAGTATCTTTTTCTATTCTAAAGTCCATAATATCACTATATATTTATATTACAAATTTACGATTTTAAAGGTGATTCTTATATGTGGTTGATAAGTTTTATTGATTTTTTAGTTAAAAAAATGAACCTCAATTTCTGCCTATTATAAATTCTTAAAACAATGTATTTTTTTAATAAATAGGACTTTAGAACCCTTTAAAAACATTTTGTTTTATACTTTCCCATTCCTCTTTTAAAATACTATAGCATGCTGTATCTCGTATAAAACCATCAAGCATTATAACGTTTTTTCTTAAAAGACCTTCTTGGGTAGCTCCAATTTTTTCAATGGCTTTTTTTGAAGCAACGTTGCGCTCATCTACTCTAAAATCTACTTTATTAAAATTTAAGGTTTCAAAAGCATATTGTAACATTAAAAACTTCATATTTAAGTTTAATCCTGTACCTTGAAATTGTCTGCCAATCCATGTCGAGCCAATTTCAATTACATTGTTTTTCCAGTCTATATTCATGTAACGTGTACAGCCTGCGTACTCATTCTTTATCTTGTCAAAAACAATAAAAGGAATTGCGTTTTTGTGATAATAGTCATCAATTGCTTTTTGTACAAAAATCTTTAAAGTCTCTGGTGTTTCAATGTCTGTCGGAGAGTATTGAACCAATTTTTTTTGATTTGCAATATCACTCAAATGTTTATAATTACTTAAATCTAAAAGGGAGAGTTTTACACGATTATTTTCTAAAGTTGGTACCTTCATTTATTAAGCAAGTTTATTTATAATATCTGTATTTACTTCATGTACACCATCAAAAGGAATAATTGTAGTAGTATCGCCAAATAACTCGTAGGCTCTATTGGTTTCATGTTTTATTCGTTCTTCATTTAAATAATAGTCATCTTTCCCATAAATAAAATTGACTTCGCCTTTAAAAAATTGAAAATCTGCTATCCCTAATTCATTGGGAATACCACCAGAATGTAAAATAAGTTTGTTGCACAGTAATTTTCGTTTTGCCACATAACGCATAGCTATGCTTACACCTTGTGAATAGCCAAAAATAATAAGGTTAGCTGCACTTGGAATGTTTTCTGTGTTAAAAACCGCATCAAAGTATTGCAAAATATTCTCGGTATCTTTTATCGTGTTTTCTTTAGTTAGCCAACTTGCTCCAACATGTTTAAACTTTGAATCTAAATAATATTTACTAGTTGCTTGTGGTGCAATAATATAATTTTCATCTGCATTTAAATCTTTAAAATACTTTAAAAAATATCGACTTAAATACCCCATGCCATGACAAACAAACACACGTTTTTTGTTGACTTAGTAAGTGTATTTAATGTGGAATAAGAGTTAGTAGTAGTGTATGATATTTCTTTTTCTATGGAATTCATTTACGCTTATGTTTTGTACTTTTGTTTTCGACTTTAAAAATACATTTTTATATGCAATTATCTAAAGAAGCCATTTTAGCAAAAGCTAATAAAGCTAGTAAAAATACCTTAATGGAAACTTTAAAGATAGAAATGGTAGACTATGGCGACAATTTTTTAATAGCCAGAATGCCTGTAAACGAAAAAGTATATCAACCGGATGGTGTGTTGCATGGTGGAGCAACAGCGGCTTTGGCAGAAAGTGTTGGTAGTTTTGCGTCGCATGTTTTTTTAGATTCTGAAAACTTATTTATTCGTGGATTAGAGATTACAGTTAATCATTTAAAAAGCGTAACAGAAGGTTTTGTTTACGCCAAAGCAACTTTTATTCATAAAGGTAGAACAACACAATTATTGGATATTAAAGTTACAGATGATGATGATAATTTAATTTCAATTTGTAGATTATCTACCATTTCATTGCCTAAAAGAAATAGTTAATGGTTTCGGAAGATTTTTTTAAGCATATAGAAACACAATTCGATAATCAATTACCCTTTGTTGTATATAGAAAGCCAAATGAAGTAGAGGCGAAGGCAATACTTCAAAACGATGATGCTATTTATAAAACTTCAAATTTTATAGAACAAGGTTTTGTTTTTTCGCCTTTTGAAAATATTGATGATACGGTTTTAACACCTTTAAATATTTCTGAATCGATTAGTTGTAATGCTGTCTCACTGAGCGCAGTCGAAGTGTCACATAATAATGAGATTCTGAAACAATCTCGAAAATTTTCGGGACAGAATGATA
>Ga0256845_1001852_pt1 | contig 16351 bp, 21 predicted proteins | sample RiftiametaG_FD_189101 | JGI IMG/M metagenome (GOLD analysis project Ga0256845, IMG submission 189101) | Tube worm associated microbial communities from hydrothermal vent at the East Pacific Rise, Pacific Ocean - Riftia | ecosystem: Host-associated > Annelida > Integument > Unclassified ...
TGTCCCGGTTCGCCGCGGCGGCGCGCTCCGTAGTCCCCTCTGCATGAGAAATCTCGGCCTCGTAATCACGTAACGCTTGACCGCCCTTGTTGAGCAGTTTTACCATCGTGTCGATTCCTCGCGCGCCTACAATCGGGGCAAGGAATGCCGTGCGTTCGTCCTTGGTCATGTCCGCAGTTCGGGCCGCGAACTCATCGATCATAATGTCAAAAGTTTTGAATACTTTTTTGCCATCCACCTCATGGAAAGGATCGAATTTTATTTTCGCCAATGCTTCCGCGGCCGGGCCTGAGGATGCTCCTAGGCGCACCATGATGCGCTGGAGGTCCGTTCCCGCCTTGCCACCTTTTGTCCCGGCCGCGCTTAGCGTGTCGGTCGCGGCAAGAAACATGTCAGCGTTTTGACCGAACGCGATAAAGCCACTCGCCCCCATTTGAGCGGCCTCGAATATCTCCTCAACACTCTCATTGGCAAGCTGTGCAGCCTTCGCCATCTTGTCATTGATCAGAGTATAATCTTCGATCTTATCCCCCGTGAGGGTAAGCCCCTCTCGGAAAATATCCATCGCATCCGATGATATGTCCATCGCGCGGCCAAGCTCCATCGCCTCGCCTAGCTCGTCCATCTGCGAGCTAGCGAAGTTTGCCATCGTCCCGAGAGAGCCCGTCGCTGTCGCAAAATCGGCGCCCGCCTTTGCCATAAATTGAACGCCGGCAGCGCCCTGATTCGCTGTGAATTCTGTATCACGGCCAAGGGCACGCACCGCGCTCTGCATGCCCTCGAACTCCTTCGTACCCTTGGCGGCAACGTCGGAGAATTTCTGTCCAGCCGAGACAAGCACCGCCTCTAGGCGTGACCCGTCTTCGATCGCGCCCTTGATCCCAATGGCGGCGACAGCCACACCAGCGGCCACTCCCATGCCGACCAAACGATTCGCACCGCCCGCGGCCCGGGCTCCGAAGGCTTTCATTTGTGCGCCGGCGGCCTTGAATCGGCGTTCCGTCTCGCGGGCAAATGCGGCCGCCTTGCGCGACATAGCATCGACAGGGCGAGAGAATTTATCCTCTGCCCCGATGCGTATCTTGATTCTGTAGTCTACTCCTGCTGACATCGTGGAACCCCGTCATACCAGAAGCACAGTTCGCTATATGGCATACACTTCACTTCGGACATGGATCCATAATGACCCGCGGCGCACCGCATCATGTATGCGTGGACGTTCGTGAGCGTGTGAGTACTCTTGCCCGCGACATCGGGCAATCGTCCAGGCTTGCCCGATATCCAAACGTCACGGGCCGCTATCCCCCCACAATGAATGTGGCGATCTGCAAGAGGGCTTTAATGTCGACCGCCTTGAAACGATGGACCAGCGGAAGGGCAACTTTCGTGATCGTTGCCATATAGGCGAGAGTGGACCCCGCCCCGCCTGTCCCGATCAAGAGTACCGAGTTGCCATCCGGCTCGTGAATCAACAACTCCTGTGGCACAGTATCCGGCACCGCAGATCGCATCCGATATGTTCCGGCCCCGGATTCGTCGATCTTGAAAAATCCGCGGCGTACAAGTTCGACTACCCGATCAAACTCGTCCTCGACATACGACTCCAGATATAATGCCGCGGCAAAACGAGCCACGTCAGCTTGCGCGGTGGCATCGTCCACGATGTATTTTTTCTCAAGCTTGATCATGTCGTATACTTTCCGCCGCCGGAAAATGTAACCGCCGCCGATGACGACTGCGAAGAATCTGAAAAGTCCCCAACAATCGTGCCGGTGGCGATCGATAGTGTATCATCTGGCATAAGGACATTGATCGGAACGTCCCGCGGCGAATCGCGAACCTGATCAAGGAACTCCTTGTCGCCGTTCTCGCCATCGATGATCAGCTCGATCCCCTCAAACTTCCACTCGACTGGCACCAGCTTAGTGGTGACGGTCAAGCCGTCACCATTCGGGGAGTGCTCCTTTTTGAATCCGCCCTGGGTTCGTTTAAAATCAGATCCGCCGGTGCACCTAAAGGCGCGACCGTCGATGTTTACTAGTTTTGGTGCTCCGCCAATTGCCATGATTACCCTCCGAAGTAAAATCCAAATCGATGCGTGATCGATTTTTTGAACGTGTTCCCGGACAGGAAATCCGGGATGTCGATATCTAGCCGATCCGAATCTGTGGGGGATATCCTAACCGTGGTGCCGGCCTTCGTAAACTCTGCGTCCACAATGACGGCCCGGCGCTCAAGCGCATCCCAAAGCCCGTAGATCGCCGCTTTAGCATCATCGGCAGATCTGGCTTTGGGGTTCGTCGTCAGCCGTTTATCTTTGACCAGTACGGCTTGCGACCACCCCTCCGAATCAAAAATCAGTGCCAGGTTGTATCCGATCTCCTGCAATCTTACGATCACAGAAATGTGACGATATGCCGGCGTTGCATCGTTCTCGGGGTGGTACAGCATGATCCCCTCGCTTAGGGTAACGACCCCGCCGCGGAACTCCGTGGTACTGATCCCGGCCGTTACTAGCGCTTCCCGGTCGTCGTCGTTGTACTGGGCAGACAGCGGCCCGGGGCGGATCGGGGCGATGCTCATACGGATCGCGTCAAGGGCTGAGCTTTCCTGCGATGTCACAGATCGCATCGCTACACTACGCGCCGCGACCATGAGCGGTAGATCTAGAGTGCCTGGAACGGAATGCACCGAAGTCGTCCGATCCGTTCGCCGCGAGGTGCCGAAGGCGATCAGAGCCGCCTTGTCGTCACGCACATCTCCCACGATCGACACAAAATGACGATGCGCCAGCGGGGCCCATCGTGATTCATTTGCGGCCGAAATAGCATCCAGCGCCGCAGTGTCTGTGATGTTCAGGCAGTTGACGAGATAGGTGATAGGGAGCGAATCCGCGGCCAACAATGCCGATGCAACGACAGGATTCGCAGCGCCGCTCGCCATCGGAGCAATGCCCCAGATCGCGCCCGTGTCACTCGGTCCAACAATCTCGATCGTGATATCGTTGCCCGTCTCGCCCAGCCACTTGCACGTAACGCCCACGTCTGTGGTGTCATCTGTCGCCGTAACAGGTACAGAGATTGCGGCCGCTATGGCGCCGGCGACTGCGGTGCAACGATCCGCGATCGTGGCGGCGGCGGGTACAACGAACGAAGGTGTTCGTTGCCCGGCAGCCACTACATGATAGGTTCCAGGTTTCGTGATCGTGCCGCTAGGGGTGACAGTTGAGGCCGCCGCCGTTGTGCCGGATGCGAGCGGAAGGATGTAGATAGGGATCGATCCTACACCTTGGCCCGCCGCGGGCTGGAGCATTAGCATCGCAAGATGTGCGGGGGATCCAAATCCATATTTTGTGCCCACCTCGCTCGCTCCGCCAAGCACACGAAACGGCTCGGACCCGTAGGTGCTTGCCTCGTTCCCCTGCGCAAGCACGCCGATCATTTGCGGCAGCCCCTTTACCGACCCGCCGCTAAAATCCTGATAAACGTGCTCGATTGCAGTCGCGCTCGCAACTCTTGTGGGTGATAATGCTACCATGGTGATCTAGGGTCCAGCGTAATCAAAGTCGACTTCCATATGCAACTCGCCAGTCAGCGGCGCTCTGCGAAGGTCTATAGCGATATAGTTCAGCGGCACGCCGATCTCTTCGCTCGATGTCTCATTGTACACCAGATCTGCGATAAACTGAAACCCTGAAACTGTAGGCGCTGGCAAGTGTGCCTCATCTGCCGAGAATGTTTTGTAGCCAGACAGGATAACGCCTCCCCACAAAATTTTTTCTCCGTTTAGTTGCAACTCCGAGTTAGCGCCGGCCGTCAGGATGTTGCGTACAAGCGTTGCTGCTCGATCCCTCGCCAGGGCGCCTGCAAGTCCTCCAGGCGTGTGAGTCGAACCGCCCGGGCCCTCGAAGGGCACGCCGGCCGCGTAACCGTCGATCGCTATTTTCCCGGCGTGTACCGTATCGATCGACGACGCGCTCCGCCGCTCATCGATGTCAGAGGACATGATCGACAGATTGACGATCGGGACATGCGGTGGTTGCTCCGCGTGCCATTCCTCCCACGGCCTACGGGCCTCGGTGAATATCCTCAGATCCCATGGTGCCGGGTCACGCGAAGCCGCGACTGCTAGCGCCCGCTGATTTGCGAGCTCGACAATCAGCACCTCGGCCAAGCGGTCTCTCAGCACCGTGAGGTTGTCCGTCTTGTCGATCAGCTCGGTGATCAGCGGCGTGGCGGGCGTGGGCATGGGGGGCTATAACGTTGCGTAGGGGACCATGTGGAACAACATGGATCCAGCCACTTCGTCGGCGTGGGCTTCCACAATTTTATACTTTCGGATCGGAGAAGTAGGCGTCATCGCGGTAGTGATCACCCATGGCCGAAGATTGTAGTCAGACACGTTACGAGGGCGGTCGCCGGCCGGAAGAGCAGACAGCTCGCACGCGAATGTCGCCGACGCACCGGAGACCCTGACATCTAGATCCGCGTCGATGTTTCCGTGAATCTCGTTGGGAACACCGACTAGCGGGCTCGTCACGCCCGCTAGATCTGTGATCGTGCTAGCGGTTGCCCACGCGTCGACATCGGACAACATTAGCGCGGCAAAATCTCGCCGCGCTAGGTCGCTAATCGACATCTACAAAGCCGATCAATCCGCTTTGTAGCAACGACTTGATCGTTTTCTCTGGGTCCGCAAACCATTTGTCTAGGACGGTTTCGCCGGCGGAGAAAACAGTACTACCCACGCACAGGGGGATCTTGACGACAAGCTTGGTAGGCTTCTCGATCGTAGGTGCTGCGTCTTTTTTCTTCTTCACCATGGCTTAGACCGTAGTCTTGATCGTGACGTGGGCGTCAAGGTCAATGGGGACCATAAGCATGTTAGTGTAAAGCTCTGCCCTGATCTCCCGGTTGTTCGCCGACACGTAAATATTCGGCATAAGGTCATATTCACTGGTCGAAATGCGGCCAGGCATCAAATGGGAAACCCTAGGATCCGGCTGAATGGGAGGGGGCTTGATGCAACTAACGCGGTCGCGTCGTGCATCTGGATCCATGACGGTTACCAGATCAGGATCCATGTACTTGCTTATCGCCCCGGTGACGGGATCCTTGTAATGACCGTTGTAAGTCATGAGCGTTAGCTCATGGCTACCGATCATCAAACGACCCGCTACACGGGCGCCCGTCTTAGTATTCAGGGCTTGCGGCGCCAATGCGACGGTCTCGAATCGCCGAATGTCTCCCTGTTTTTGGATCTCCGTGTTGCGAAGAATGTGCTGGAAAGCATTCTCTCCACACATAGCGATCGACGGCATCGAGTTCGCGTCAACAATCAGCCCGCAAGCCGCCCTCAGATTGTCCACGATCGAAGTCGATGGATCACTCCACGCCGACACGGCTGTAAAATAATGCGCCGGATTTGGCAGGTAGTCGATCTGAAACGTCGACACGCCGTTGATGTCTTTTAGGTCCAGCTTTCCAAACTGGAAGATCTGTGCAGACTGGTACTCCAGCGCCTCAGCGATCGACGTTTCGATCGATGCCATCTCTGTGACAATGTTCTCTACAAGATCCGAAGCATAGCTAATGTAGGACGCATCATAGGGATTGTCCCCGAACGGCCGGGGACGCAAGTCCTCCTGGACGTTGATGATAGTGCCCTCGCTATAGTTGGGAGGCGTGTAACTCTTTAGCGTAGATTTTTTGCTTTCGCGCCAATTGGTAACACCTGCCCCTGAGGACACGGCCGCCATCCGACGGCTCTCCCTGCGGATCTCAACTTCAACCTTTTCCCCGTTAGAGCGACTACCCGGCGAAGATTTGAAATGTGAAGAAAACCATGCCGTTGCGGACCGAGTTTTCTCGAACTTCTGCATCCAGCCGATACGAAAATTTGATGGTTGTGCCATGTAATCCTAATAATCCTAGTTGTCGAATTCGCCGTTGTCCGAGATTTTGATCGCCACTACACCCGCGGCCCGAAGTGCGTCGCGCTCCACCGGCGACATCGGGACAGGGGTCCCGCCTGACCACACGAGAGTCTTGTCATCGCGGACATCCCCGACAATCAGGACACCGACCGAGAACGTTCCGATCGCACCGGACGAGACCGCCTGGTTCAGGACGCCGGACGGTTTCTGCGTCCCGTTCGTCGCGCCAAGCACATATGGCGCCCATTGGCCGGTTGCAGTGATGCGACCTAGTACGAGCCCCTCCGGGTATTCGTGCACGCCCAACGACAGGAGCACGCCCGCCTCAAACTCTTTACCGTGTTTGAGATATTGGCCGCGGTCGACCTCGTAGCGCTCCATTGCCATTATTGGATCCCCGCATTTTCAAGCACGGCTGCCATGACGGCCATCGGGCCCGCGTTGTCATCGATGGCCGTTGACGGGGCAAGGTTGCCCACGAGTGGGGCCGCCTTGCTTCGCTCGTCGGCGGCCGCAAGGCTTTCGCCTGCGATAGCGAAATCAAACAGCGCCTCGCTGTCCGCCGCGGCGCCGTCGTCAATCTTTTTGATCGCCATGCCCATGGCGTTATGTTTCTTACCGGCAGCCAGCAACCGCGTAACACGGCCGCGCTCGGATGCCACGGCGGAGCTAACCACGGCGTTGTAAACTTCGCGGTGATCCGCTCGTAGAGAATCAATATCCATTGCCGAGATAGTAGCACGAACTTGTTCGCCCTGTATAGTATCGATCATCCCGAGGCGCTTCGCGGCGGCCGGTAGCATCGTCCCTCCGCTACCAAAACTTGATTTGACCTGGCCTATACTCACCCCGCGACCGTCGGCAACAATGCCAGCGACGACATCAAAGACCTCGTCCAGCTCACCACGGATAACGCTTCGGCCTTGCTCCGTCTTAGGGTCCGGCCGCTTGTTGGGCGAATCTGTATTCGTGATCGACACCGTATAGTTAGAGACGTATCTCTCGGTCACAACTCCCATAGATCCGATACGAGACATTTCCTGCATCGCCTCTATTTTATCTGCCTGCGAAGCAATGATGTAGCCACCGCTTGCCGCCATGGAGTGGACGCGTGCAACCATCGGAGTGTCCAGTGTCGCCAGGGTCCGACACAGCTCAACAAGCCCGTCGACCCTGCCTCCAGGGGAATCCACGTTCAAGACAATCTGTCTCACATTTGGATCCCTGTCCGCTTCTTTTGCTTGCGCCCCGATGGTCTCATAATCGCTGTAGTCAACACCTAGTAGCGTGTAAAGGGGCTTGGGGGCGGGCAACAAAACTCCGGTGACAGAGATCTCGGCCGTGCCGTCGATCACCTCTGCGGCCGCGTGGCCGGGCGCCGATGCAAGGGCCGCTAAGATTTGCTCGGGCGCCTTCCCGAGCATTGTCGCGGCGACCTCAACACTCGAAGCCTCCGCCTCTGCCACCGTCGCATGTCGCTTCGCCTCGATATCAATTTGATCGTCAATGATGACCCAATACATTATTTTTTCTCATCCTTCTCGTCGTCGTCATCACCACTACTGCCATCACCATCGCCATGCTCGTGATCGAGTCTCTCGGCGTGTGGTATGGCCATGGATTTCATTCTCGCCTGGGCCTCCCACAGTGGTGCCATCGCGTCGGCAAACTGTTCGTTCTCTCGTTTTATTTCTCGAACAACGTGGCTCCATCGCCCTTCGCCGGATCGCTTGGCAATCTTCCGGCGGCTGGTGGTGCCCATCTCGAGGGCAAGTGCGGCCGCCTTCATCGACTTTACCGGATCCGCCGTCGGCTTTACCAAGCCCGTCCAGTCCGCAAGCAGCCACGCTCCAGCGAGTGCATATTGAGAGGGGTCCAGGGCCGCCGCCAAAAAACCGGGGGCGCTGATAGCCCCGTCCCTCACTTCCGCGATCATCCACTCGCGGAACAAAACTCGGAGAAATTGATCTGCCAGGTCCTTACGCGCCGCGTCGTTGTAGGTCGCAAATTCATTCAATGCGGCCTGGCTTGCCGCATAGTTGGATCCGAACTTTAGCCGCAGAAGCTCGGGCGGGATGTTGACATGCCACGCCATAAGATCGGTGATGGTCTCTTCGAACGCCGGGAAATTTAAATCCGTCCCATCGGATTTGAACGCGACCGGTTTTTCTCCGGGCGCAAGATCCTCGATAGCGATGCCAGGATTCCATGTCGAGATCGGATGCTCTCGGCCCTCGACCATGCCATCGCTAGCGCCCACCATCGACCCGTTGCCGATCGCAGCATTCGCCAAAGCACCACTGCCTACCGTTGGCAGGTCCTTCTGCATAAAAATAGCGATTTGCGAATTGATCGTTGCCTTGAGTTGCGTCGAGTCGCGATAGCGATCGAGTTGCGCCATGGATTGCATCATCATGGCGAGCAAGGGCTCGCACCGCGTCGCGCCGGGAAGGACATGATCGCCAAATATGAGCCACGCTTGGCGCTGTCCCCCGACACTCGCGGCGATCCGCTTGACCGTGCCGTCATCCGATAACACGTGATAGGCGATCGGGTGCCCGTGCTTGTCGATCTCGACTCCGTCGCGAATGTCCGCCTTTCCCAACATCTGAAACGGCGTGACTATTTTTTCGGATGTTATGAGCTGGACCGTAGGCCGCCTCGTGATCGCGTCGGGGACCAACACGGCTAAGACGTCCCCGCCGACGATTGCGAGCATCCTTACCTGCTGCTGCATTTTGCCGAATGACAGCACCCTGGATCGGTCGCACACCGACGGACTCGCGTCCGCCCATAGGTGCCACCGTACTTCAACATCGTCGGCCCAGTCGGCCGCCTGATCCAAATCCATGTCGAGCATGGACGCGACAGGTCGGCACTCCGGGCTGAGACCTGTGTGGATCTCAGCCATGTACAGGCGCCGAACAATGCCGCGGCAATAGGCCTGAGTTTGAAACAACTCCAGAGATCGCGATCGAAGCACCCGCATATTAGCGATCCGCACTCGACCAAATCCCGCTGGGTCCGAATAACCGCCAGCGAACTTCGTACCCGTCCAGTCGTATTCATCCCCCGAGGCTTTGATCGCCGTCTTAAATTGCGAATTTAGATGATCGATCCGGCTTTTGTTGTGCGGCGTCTCCGGGAACGCAAACACGACGCCGGGCTTGACCGCCGTCCAGTCGGTGCCGTCGTCAAGTGCCCGCTGCAGCTCTCCAGTGGCTACCATGTGCGGATCCGCCTAACGCCGCAACCGCGCCCGACCTTGCCCTCAAGGGTCTCTATGCGTGTCAAGAGGCGGTCTCGCATCAGCGCAAGCTTGCCTACCTCCGAACGCCGGACGCGTTGCGTCGTCGACCCGGTATCATACTCGTATTCCTCGATCGATCCGTCGGCAATGAACGCCAAGAGAGCTGCATCAATCGCTTCCAACTGTGCCCATAATCGTTCGAGTTGCGCCGTCCATCGCGGGTCTCTTGCAGGCATCGCGCCTATGTTAGCACATCGCTCGACTCTCTCCAATACAAGGCCCGGTCCTCTGCAATCCCGAAAAAATCGTCAAGCGATGCTTCCTTCATTCCGAGGGTATCGATGCATATTGAGGCGCATAACATATCAAGGGCACACCGCGAGTAAACGAGTAAATCCCACAGCTCGTTGGCCACTCCGCTATGTTTGCGATTCCAGGTCCACCCCGTTCGGTTCCCGGTCTTTTTGTTGATGTTCGGGATCTTTGTCTCGCCCGCAAGCTCCATTAGGACCGCGTCCGTGATGTTTCCAGGCGCGGAAAATGTCCCCTCTGGAATGTCGCCAACACCGTCCCACTGTTTGCGTAGGCGGTTGGACCACCAATCTTTGTAGTAGTCGACGGTGATCGCATATCCCATCGCGCCGTTCTTGAATTTGATCGGGCGAAACTCCTTTTGCATCCTGTCCGCGATCGTGGCTTGCCCCTTGATTGGGATACATCGATCGTGCGTGCGGCAAAACTCCGTGACCATCGCCTGGCTATATCCTGAGTCTAGCGCCGTGAGTGTGATCGGATAATTGCGACCGCGCCCGTCCGAATACGTAGTCTCGATAATCTTTTCAAGAACCCCCCACGTTGCGGGATCGTCAGCGATCTCGACATCGCCCTCAAGCTTCCAGTGGTCGACAAGGAACGAACGCTCGCCTCGCACCCATGCGACGACGGAGACCGCGAGTGATCGCATGTGCACATCCACTGTGCAGATCAAAACACCAGCGCTCCGCCCCGTACGCTCGTGGATGTAATCCCCCGGCAGAGTCCCTAGGCGGTACGCCCCGCGGCGATGCATGGCAAGTGTGTCGAGTGTGAGCGTCTTCCCGCGCACCTCCCACGGCCAACCTAGCTCGTTGTTGTAAAATTCTTGAACCATCTCATCTCCCTTGGATCTGTTGTGTTCGACGTCCCACGCGTTGCACCACTTCGACGCGATCATTTCCCACGACGAAAACATCGAAGGGGAATAAAGCGACGGAAGGTGATAGCTCCGCACCGAAGGCGACACGCTCACCGCTGTCCCCTTCCATTCCCCCGCGGCAAACATATCGGTCTTGTGTGCATTGGTGTGAGGGAATTGACAAAACTTGCACAGGTACCTGGTGGTTCCGTAAACGAGACGGCCTTCCTTGTGTTCGAACGTCAGCCCATAGCTCACGCCGTCTTCATTGAATTTTGAAAACTCCAGAAACTGGTACTCCTTGCAGTTGCGGCAAGGCACGTAGTACTTGCGTTGATCCCCGCGCCGGTATTCCCGATAGATGCCGCTCGTTTTTTTTACCAACGGAGTCGAGAGTCGGAAAATTTTACGAGTTTCTTCGAAGTTCGAGGTTCGCTTTTCGGACAACAAACCGGGATCTCCGTCGTTGCCCACGGAGATCGGGTAGGAGTCGCGCTCGTCCTGAATCAGGATAGAGAACGGGTTACTGCGCAACATCCCGGCACTGTTGCAGCCTTGCATCAAAAGCCACCCACCACCCAGCCAGGACATAGTCTTGGCCGTCCGCCCTTGCTTGCGTGATGACAATTCCTCGGTCGACATGATGCGATCCGAGAGTCCCGATTGCTCGATCATCGGAACGACATTTTTGTCCATCCTGATTTTCGCAAGCGAATCGTTGCTCGTCACAAACATCATCCCGCGATTTTTGACGCATCCGATAAAATACCCCATGGCATTTTCAGCCATGGTCGTGGCGCCCACCTGGGCACCCTTCATCAAAGTGAGTTCCCGCGTGGGATTGTAGATATCCATACAATCCACGATCTCGCGGGCGAATGGCGTAAGCGCAAACGAGTAGAGTCCCGGGGATCGAGATACCCCTTGCGGGAGATATCTATTTTGCTCCGCCCATTCGGACGGCCGCGGCCGCTCGACCTCCGATGTCACGCACCCGATCGATCCGCCTAGCCACGCATGATCATCGATCACTCAGGATCCTCGACTTTTTTGCACTGGTCGACGACAGCTTGGAGACCGTCCGTTGCTCGTTTTTTCAGCCCGCGGATGTGCTGACCGAGAGCGTCCTGGACGACCGGGATGATCGTCTCATCGTTTTTTCCGTTGACGATCATCTCGCGGATCACAGGGACGATCGTGACCGGCGCGTCGAGCAGCATACGAGACAGGGAATCGTCAAGCCTTGCAACGACATGCTTTTGGACGAGATCTCGCGATATCAATTTTCCGCGCCCCGCGTCGATCCGGAACTGCTCCGCCATGATTTTTGTGATTTTCAGACCGGCGTCCAGAAAGGCCTTCAGCTCGACCAAAGACCCGTGTCTGCTGATCATCGTGGCGAGCGTCAGATCCATATAAGGAGCGATGTCATCGGGCCAGTCTGGCTGCTTGGTCAATCGCAGGTCGCGCGGTTGTGCGTCAGGGTGCACCCCGCGGTGATGTTTCTTTCCGTACGCGATCGCCGCGGGATGCTCTGTGTCGATCGTATAATGGCCCCTATCCCCACCCATCGCCCCGTTCAACGAGTATCCAGGCGCTGTCGCCGCGGCTACGGCGCTGCGGGAAACGCGGCATTCATCGGCAAATTTCTGGATCGATACATGGCGCATTGCACGCATTTTAGCATGTTGTGCCGAGATTGCGCAACCCTGTGAGTTTGGCTTGCGGGTGCAAGCGGTGCGTGCAAGGGTACACCCATGGCCGACACAGCAAACACCGGAGCCGCCCTGCCTACCTCTTACCTCGCTACCGGCGAGTACGGTCTCACCCTGGAGTTCGTCGCAGCGCGTGACGCGCCCGCAGAACAACTCGTAGCCGCGCTCACCGCAGCTCTGAACGGACACCAGTTTGACGGCACGCTATGCGGCCCCACCCTCGCAAATCTCATGCGAGAGCTGGCATGGGCGCGAGGATGGGAGATCGTCGTCCACCCCACGGGGGACGGTCAGTGGACCATATGGACCCCGGATACGGACAATATCGACTGTGAGTCAATAGTTGGGGACTCGCACGATAATCAGGATTGCATGGACTCGTCCGATATCGAGAGGTGCCGCGATTGCGAGCGCCTCGAGAACTGTTGGGACATGCGCGACTCGTACGGGTCCCGCAATTGCGGAAGCGGATGGCGCGTCAACGGGTGCGACAATGTCAATATGTCGACGGATGTCGACGCCTGCAAGGACTGCGACAACTGTTATGATTGTTGGCAATCCGAGGGCCTGCGTGATGAGCGCTATGTGCTCCGAAATGTCCAGCTGACCCCGAGCCAGTACCACTCCGCGCGGTATTGGCTGCCCCATTATGACTAGCACGCCCAATCGACCCTCAGCCCCGCCCGGTCACACCGCGGCGGGGCTTGCGCGGTGTGACCGCACCAGAACTACCAGACATGCCCCACATAGGGACGCAAGCTCCGCTTGCGCTCACCCCTTGGAGGGGTCATACTCACCATATGACCGCAGCACACAAGCTCGCGCTGGCCGCCCACGAATCGGTGGCCACCGATACCACTCCCACTATATGGATCGATCGTGGCGACGATTGCGACCATGGTGACGCCATCGTTACGATCGCAATGCCTGCACACCTCGAGATCCACGGACACTCATTCGGAGCAGACTGGCGCGTAATCGCGCGCTTCAGGTAAATTATGGCAATCGAAATCAACACCACCGTGATCGAAATGGGCACATGGTCATCCGCGCCCGCGCGCGTCGTGCGCGAGACGCGTACAACGTGGGTACTCCATAACGGGCGCAAGTACCGCAAGACCGACCTGCGGGCGATGGGGCACTCATCCGCCATTCGCCCCCTGGCTGAGGACGAGGCCAGCGCGTGGAACGCGTGGGCGCGCCTAGGTCGCGGTTGTCGCGCCAGAAAGGACAAGTGCGAGGCGATCGGTGAGCGGGTACGTCACTACCATGATAGCGCTGGGGCGGGCCCTCTGTTGCCACCTGGCACCGACCTAGCCGCGCTCGACGCCGCGCTCGACGCCGCGATCGCCGCAATGGGGATAAAACTAAAATAAATCGCAAGCCGGGCTTGCGCTCGCAAGCTGGACGTGCAAAGGTATCTCTATGGCCAACACCGACAACACCCACGCTTCCCCATGCAAATTACAAAGTGGCGCATGGGGCGCCAAGACCAAGACCAAGGTCCAAGAGGGCCAGATCGTGACCATCACGACCCGAGGCGGAAAGTCTTGGGAGGCGCGGGTGACGCAAGTCGTCTGGAGCGACGGCCGGGCGACGATCGTCGCCACCGAGTCCTGCGATCGCCCCGTCGTGCAGCCCACGTACCGTCCGCGCCAGCAGGACCACTACGCCGAGTACTGCGGCTACGTCTGTACGGTGTCCCGCAGGCGCTGCTGTGCGTCGAATGGCCCTTGCCACGACTGCGAATAGCACGCTTGCCAATCGACCCTCAGCCCCGTAGCTTACCGCACGGGGCTTCGGCGGTGTGACCAGCAACACCGAAGCCCGCACATTCCTCGCCATCTGCGCTGATGGCGATAACTCGTTTTTCTTCGTGGCGCCCGCGGGCGCCAGTCGCGAGAAGATCCTGTACCGCATGGAGTGCGCGCTATACTACCAGTACGGCATCCGATCAGACGTGTGCGAGTACGTCACTGTAGACGACGGATGGGAGCAGGTCGAGGGTGGTCCCACGGAGGGGGGTTACGAGATCTTTCGCGCGGTCACCGCCGCTGCCAACGTGGCATGGCGGGCGACCGATGCGCCGGTCACACTCAGGCCCTACGGCCAGGACGATCCCCTGCACGCGGGGGCGGACGTGATACTGCACGCCCGCTCGCAAAGCGGGGCGACATTCAATTTCTACGCGCGAAGCGCGGGCTCGTACTCGGGGACTGATGAGGAGTGCGAGCGAGCCGCACTCGAGGACTCCATCGCTCGGCTTGCGCACATCACGCGACAGATCGACGCGGGGCTGCTCCCCTATGAGGCGCGAGATCATGGGACCTGCGAGCCCGCGGATATTTTCTGCGGCGCGGAGCGCGCTAGGCTGCAAATGTACGCCCCACGAACGGCGGACTGCCCGTGGTCCTTGTGGCGGGGCGATGAGATCCCGCTTGTGCAAAACCGCGGGATGATCCGATCGAGATATTGCTGGGAGTGTGTCGAGCTCGCGCACTGCCATGACTGCGTATACTGCGAGTGGTCGCTGCGGTGCAGATATTGCGCCGGGTGCAAGGGGTGCACGGATTGCCGCTACTGCGAGGATTGCGTTAATTGCACGGATTGCGTTAATTGCACGGAATGCGTGGGCCTGACGGGGGTGGAGGATTGCTATAGAAACGTGCAACTCACGCGGGAGCAGTACTTCCTCGCGATCCACTGGGTGCCGATCGTCGAGGCGGCACTGGCCACCGCCGCTCTCGCACGGAGTTGCACGAACTGCGCCGACTGCGCCGACTGCACGGACTGCACGGATTGCACGGATTGCACACAGTCCGCCGACTGCGCCGACTGCACACGATGCCACTACTGCATCGATTGCACGGATTGCGTGGATTGCTCGCACTGTTACCAGTGCGTAGGGCTGAAAAGCGCGATGAATGTCTACCAAGGAGCGCAGTTGACGCGGCCGCAGTATGATCTGGCGTGCTATTGGATGCCTTCGTGCGAATAGCACGTCGATCCTATCGACCCTCAGCCCCGCTCGGTTTTCCGCAGCGGGGCTTGCGCGGTGTGTATAATCACGAATGCGACGACTGTGAGTGTTGCGATATGTGCGATAACTGCGAGAGGTGCAATGATTGCTACAACTGTGAGATGTGCGATGACTGCTACGATTGCGCGGATTGCTACAACTGCGACTACTGCGCAGGCTGCACAGACTGTGATGGCGGCAACTGCTGCGCCGACTGCTACGATTGCGTATATTGCAAAGACTGCTACGATTGCAAAGACTGCTACAACTGCGACCACTGCGCCGACTGCTCGGATTGCACGGATTGCTACGATTGCACGGATTGCTCTCACTGCTACCAGTGCGTAGGACTGTCCAGCGCAATGAATGTCTACCAGGGGGCGCAGTTGACGCGGCCGCAGTATGATCTGGCGCGGTACTGGATGCCTCTGTGCGCTTCAGCCGCACAGGAATAAAACTGAAACAAATCTGCACGCCGGGCTTGCGCGCGCAAGCTAGACGTGCAAAGGTATCCTCATGGCCAACGACAACAACACCGGAGCCGTCCTGTCCACCTCTTACCTCGCCACCAGTGCAGACGGGGGGATCTCGTTCTTCTTCGACGCGCCGACAGGCGCGGGCCGAGTGGCGGTCATCGCCGCCATGGAGGCGGCCGCTGGGGCCGCCTACGACGAGGGCGCCGATGCCATCGAAGACGCGGAGGCGGCCGGGTGGGAGGTCTACGAGCGCGCCCTGACGGATGACACCTACACGATCTGGGCGCGGTAAGGGCACGCCAGTGATCGACCCTCAGCCCCGCCCGGTTTTCCGCAGCGGGGCTTGCGCGGTATGAGCACCCAAACGTACTACGCAACCGACCAAACGGGCGAGTCGTTCGCATTTTCGGCCGATCCTGACACAGATCTCTGCACCGTGGCACGCGCGCGGGCGGCGGAAATATGGCCCGTGGGCGAGCGGATCGAAGAATATCGCTCCGCTCACAATATCACTCTCACAGCGCCATTCGCCGCGTTCCGCACGAAAAATCAGCGCGAACGGATGACGGCTTTTGGCTGGGTCGTTATCGCGCAGGATGTCGTTATCGCCCGCGCGTCGGGCGGCATGTGGACCCTCTGGTCAGGCGGGCCGCCAGAGCACTCTGATGATTGCACTGGATGCGAGGATTGCGGCTCCTGCCTTTGACGCGGCCGCTATCGACCCTCAGCCCCGCCCGGTATCACCGCGGCGGGGCTTGCGCGGTGTGACCACACCACACCCG
>Ga0256845_1001853_pt1 | contig 16351 bp, 21 predicted proteins | sample RiftiametaG_FD_189101 | JGI IMG/M metagenome (GOLD analysis project Ga0256845, IMG submission 189101) | Tube worm associated microbial communities from hydrothermal vent at the East Pacific Rise, Pacific Ocean - Riftia | ecosystem: Host-associated > Annelida > Integument > Unclassified ...
CCAATAAGTCATCAGCAAATGTTTGTTGTTTTATATTTTTCCAAGCCATCGAATTTTCTTTGTTTCTGAAAAATGGTATTATATCATTTATCGTCTAAACTTGTGCTTTCGTGCAAAGCTCTCTATAGATAATTTAGCAATTAAATTTAATTTCTCCAAATTTCATATACAACGCCAGTTTAATTGTTATTTTGGGATCAGTCTTTTTAAGTTAGTAAAACTTATTCGTTTAAAACGTAGTGCATACCAGCTCGCTTTTCGAGAACCGATGAAAATAATTGATATTGCTTTCGAAGCAGGTTTTGAATCCTCTGAAGCTTTTTCACGGACATTTAAAGAACAATTCAATTTATCTCCTCGCGAGTTTCGTAAGGCGCCTCTTGACGGCTCTTGGGAAATTCATTTTGATCATTTAAATCAATTAAGGAACAAATCAATGCAAATAAAATTTAATCTATCTGATATTGAAATAGTCGAATTTAATAAAACTAAAATTGCTGTGTTAGAACATAAAGGGAACCCTGCATTACTTGGGAGCAGTATCCAAAAATTTATTTCATGGAGAAAAGCAAATAAATTACCACCATCAAAAAGTAAAACGTTTAATCTTATTTATGATGATCCGCGAATAACTCATCCTGATGACTACAGGTTTGACTTAGCTTGTAGTGTTGAATCGGCCGTTGAGGAGGGTAGCTCTGGAATCATTAATAAAATGATTCCTCAAGGACGTTGTGCACTATTGAGGGTAATCGGCACAGATTCTCGCCTTGGGACGGCAATTGAGTTCTTGTATTCAAACTGGTTAGAACAAAGCGATGAAAAACTAAGGGATTTCCCTTTATTTTTTCACCGCGTAAGTTTTTTCCCTGATGTCATTGAAAATGAAATGGTGACGGATATTTATTTACCGATTGAATGATAATGTAAAATTTACGCCAACAACCCGCCATCAACTGGTAAATTAATTCCTGTAATATAAGAAGAAGCTTCAGATGCTAAAAATAAAAATGCTGGCGCAATCTCTTCTGGTTGTGCCATTCTTGCCATTGGAATTAAGGGTAAAATTGAATTGAGCATTTTGTCATTTTTGGTTAATGCGGATGCGAATTTTGTATCGGTTAAGCCTGGCAAAACTGCGTTCACCCGAATATTGTATTTCGCTACTTCTTTAGCCATTGCACCTGTCATAGAAATAACCGTTGCTTTAGTCATTGAATAAATTCCTTGCATAGGCCCTGCGCTAACACCATTAACTGATGCAGTATTAATAATACTTCCGCCACCATTTTTTTTCATGATTTTGCCAACTAACTGACTCATTTGTAAATAGCCTTTGATATTCACATCAATGGTTTTATCAACCATAGATTCTGGTGTATCTAATAATTCGCCAAAGAATGGATTGGTGGCAGCATTGTTCACTAGTACATCAATTTTACTAAATTTTTCAGTGACTTTATTGAGTAGCTCTGTAACTGATTCTGAATTTCCAATATGACATGCCATACCGATCACATTATCGTTACCATTGTCGATATTGATTTTTGCTGCGAGTTCATCAAGCGCATCTTGGTATCTACTGGCAATAACGACTTTAGCACCTTGTTTGGCAAAAAGACGCGCCACTGATTCACCAATACCTCGGCTTGCTCCAGTCACTAATGCTACTTTTCCATCTAAATTAAATAATGCTTCATTCATTTTTTTCTCCTACAAACACGCTTTTGGTGCTCGCTATTAAATTGTTTGTTTTAAGGTATAGTGATTAAGCTATTTCTTGTTCTGCTTTGTTTAATAAAATATTAACGAACTGACCAATTTTTTTGAATTTTGGATTATCTGTTTGTCCGTGATAAAAGCGATAATAAATTTGTTGGGCGATAACTGCTAAACGAAACAAACCAAATACGTAATAAGGTACTAAGTCAAAACTTTTAATATTTCTAAGAGAACAATAAGACTCAAACACTTGCTGTCTAGTCATCATTCCATCAAGGTGAGTCGGCATCATACGAATGGCTTGCATGTTTGCATCATCATCTGCATTGACCCAATATGCAAGGGTACAACCTAAGTCTAATAATGGATCGCCCAGTGTTGTCATTTCCCAATCTAAAACGCCTTTTATATTTTCTGGCTTGTCAGAATTTAATATTAGATTATCGAATTTATAATCGTTATGAACTAGTGATTGATAACCTGAATTTTTTGGCAAGTGGTTTGATAACCATTGAACTATTTTTTCACTAGATCCGACATCATCTGTTTTTGCTTTTATAAACCGTTTTTGCCAGCCTTCTAATTGTCTTTCAACATAACCTTCCGGTTTACCTAAGTGAGAAAGTTTTTTTGAATTAATGTTAATGTTATGTAATTGAGAAAGCCCAAGAACAAAGTTCTCACATAGTTTTAATTGTTGTTCATTACTCATTATTACAGGTAAGTTCTTATCTACACCCAATCCTATAATTTGTTCCATGATAAAAAATTTCTCACCAATAACATTCTCATCTTCACATAAAAATAATGGTTTGGGTGATAGACTATAAAAAGCACCAACACTTTTGATTACGTTGTATTCTCTTACCATATCATGGGCAGATACGGCTTTGGTACCACTGGGTGGTCTTCTTAATATTACAGATTGATCATCGCTGGTTAGCTGATAAGTTAAATTAGATACGCCAGCAGAAAATTGTTTAATATGAAGTTGTTTCGATCGAATAAAATCAGGCATTTTATTCGATAGGTAATGAGCCAAGTTTTCAATTGGAAGTTTGTCAGACTCTCTAGAGTCTTGTGATAAAATAAATTCACTCATTACGTTTTGTTCCTAAGGTTTTTCCTAAATATGAATTTGAAGAATATTTTATTTAGTTAAGTATGAGTTGTTTTTTAATGACTTGCTCTATGTATTCTAAATAACTTTCACAAGTAACATCAGATGTTCTGTATTTCGCATGTTTAACATACCAGCTTTGCATTAATGATTTGATCATCATGCTAGTTAAAAAAAGATCGCAGGATTGATACGTACCATTCTCAATTCCTTGAGTAATATAGCACTCCATTAGTTCTTCTGATTTAATTTCATTATTCTTTGCTAGATCCTTTACGCTTCGGCTCAAGTGTTTAGTTTCCATAAAAGCAAAAAAGAACCAAGGCTGTAATACTTCACTAATAAATATATGGCCACGAATTAGTTTCTCCAATTTTACATCAGGCATATCAGTCGTTCGGATTTGTTCACCAATGCAAGTATCAAAAATATGGGGTAAAAATTGATGGATCATTTCCGCTAGCTGACTTTTACTTCCTATATAATTATATAAGCTACCCATACTCATATTGGTTGCTTGACTGAGATCGCGAAGGCTCATCAAGGAAAAACCTTTTTGATTTGAAAGCTTAAAAGTTGCTTTGATTATTATTTGGAGCTTTTCAATTGCTACGTTTTCTTTTTGTACTTGAACTTTCCCTTTGTGTAAGTGATAAAAAGCTGTCCAGATTGCTTGGCTACTAATTGGCACGCTTTTTTTAAAAAGCGTGAAGTCATTTTCGCCATTCCAGATTGTCATAAAGTTTCCATTATCAAATTACTTTTATAATATTATTGTCGATATTTTATTTCTAAAATGAGTGCCTTATTTTAGTAAATTTCTGGCAACGACCATTTTATGTACTTCATCAGGGCCATCATATATTCGAGCCGCTCTTTCGTGACGATAAAAGTGTGCCAGAATTACATCATCGGTCATTCCTAAACCACCATGACTTTGTAATGCTCTATCGACAACACGCTGCATCACATTGGCAACATGGTATTTAATCATAGAAACATGATTTTTGGCAGCTTCAAAACCAACATTTTCAATTGTCCATGCGGTTTGTAAAACCAATGCTCTAGCGGCCTCAATTTCAGCCGCAGATTCAGCTATCCAATCTTGGATTGCTTGCATATTGGCTAACGTTTTATTAGACGTTATCATTCTGGTTTTTGTATAACTAATCATTTCGTTTAATGAGCGCCTACAAACTCCTAACCAACGCATACAGTGGTGAATTCTTCCTGGCCCTAAGCGTTCTTGTGCTAACGCAAAGCCACTTCCAATTTTACCGATCAAATTTGATTTAGGGACTCTACAGTTGTTAAATTCAATTTCAGCATGAGAATAATAACCTGAACCAACATCACCCATAATTGAAATATTACGAATAAATTTATAACCTAGATTATCGGTTGGTACAATAATCATACTCGCTTTTTTGTGCTTTGATTCATCAGGATCTGTTACCACCATAGCGATACAAAACTGGGCACCATCGGCGGATGAAGTAAACCATTTTCGGCCATTAATAATCCACTCATCGCCATCTAGCACAGCAGATGCTTCTAATAAAGTAGGGTTGGATCCTGCGGTTGCAGGTTCAGTCATACCAAAACAGCTTCTAATATCGCCATTGACTAGTGGCTTCATCCATTCGTTTTTTTGCTCATCAGATCCAAATTTATGTAGCAACTCAGTATTACCCGCATCGGGCGCTTGGCACCCAAAAACGTAATGACCTATCATCGTTTGCCCTAGTACTTCTGATATCAAACCTAATTGTATTAGGCTTTTACCACACCCACCAATAGAAGCAGAAACATGCGGAGCCCATAAGCCTTTTGCTTTCGCCTTTCCTCTCAGCGATTTTAAACGAGGCTCTATTTCAAAAAAGTTACTGTGAAGAATTTCCATTTCAATTGGGATTAGCTCCTTATCAACAAAGATCTGTATTTCTTCTAATTGATTTTTTAACCAGTCTTCAATTTCAAAATTCATAATAAAATCCTTTTCAAAAGGTTTGTTTAGTGGATTATTTTCTTGTGATTAATTCTTTTTTTTTCGCCAATAATAATGGTGTTATATTGTTAAAGTTTAATAGACGGTTGCTAGTCTTTAATAACGTCTGCTCTTTAAATTGATTGCTATTTTCTTGATTTTTTTGCCAAACAATTTCACTAATACTGGCATTATTGATAGTTAAATTCATATTCATAAAGGCATCTTGATTTGAACCTAAGACAGACTGCATAATGACTGAAATGAGTCCTCCAGAAGTCGCTAGTATTGTAATACCATTTGCGCTGCCTGTACTTAAGTTGGAAACATCAGTTAAGCAATTAAAACAACGTTCCTTAAAATTATTCCATGATTCAAAAGGACAATTCTTGTCCTCTTGCCACAAGCGCCCTAAAAAAGACTTCAAAATTTTCACCGGTAGACCACCAATTTTCTCCGCTTTGTATAATTTTATTAAGTGAAGTTGATTGTTCAGCCAAAATTGGCAAATAGTATTTAATTAAACTCTCACTATCGAATTCATTTGCGCCTTCGTGGCAAATTAACTCACCTTTATAATTAGCATTTTTCGCAATCAATTGTGCGGTTTCTTTTTGTCTCAATGTTTTTAGCTTAACTTAACATCAGATCAAATGTCAATAACGAGCGAGCGTTCGCTTTTTGTGTTGTTTCGTGTATGATGTGTCGATTAACCCATTTATTGATTAAGGGCATTTTGAATGTTAGCAAGGTTTACAAAAAAGCGAGTTTTGATTACCGGTGGTGCAAGTGGTTTAGGAAAGGCAATTGTAATGAAGTTTGCGAAGCTCGGTTGGAAGATAGCCGTCGTGGATATCAATATTGACGGCGCTAAGGAAGTTGCTGAAAAAGCCAATGAAATAGGTGCAGATGCTGTTGCGCTCTATTGCAATATCGGAAAAGACGAAGATTTTGTTTCAATTGCTAAAGATTTGAAAGAGCGATGGAATGGTTTAGATATTATCGTTAACAATGCAGGAATAGCGACAACTGGAATGATGCTTGATTGTTCGCCGGAGCAATGGGATAGAGCAATCAATCTTAATTTAACTAGCGTATATAGAGGATGTAATTATTGGTTACCTTTAATTGAACAAGACGGCCCCGGACATGTGGTTAATACTGCGTCAGCCGCAGGAATCATGTTAGCACCATCGATGTTATCCTATAACGTGAGTAAAGCGGGCGTTGTAGCATTAAGTGATACATTACGATCGGAGTTAGCCTATCACAATATTGGCGTCTCTGTTCTTTGCCCTGCTTTTTTCAAAACTAATTTGCTAGATTCTATGTCTCCGTCTGAACAAGGCCTAAAACCATTAGTTGAAAAGTGGATGGAAAATTCAAAAGTCACCGCAGATGATGTCGCTTCAGATGCCATTAAGGGGATTGAAAAAGATATATTTATGGTAATCAGCCATGACTATGCAAGAAAAGCTTATCGATTTAAACGACTTTTCCCAAAAATGTTTATGAAAGGAATGATCAAAAAAGTTCCACAAATTATCGCCAGTGCTAAGCGTCAAAAAAGCTAAATCTTCGGCTAACATACTTGAATTCAAGTAGGAAAACAGGGTTAACAAATGACTAACGCAACAAAAAAATTGATGATCTACGGCGCAAATGGTTACACTGGTGAACTAATTGCAGAGTTTGCTATTGAGTGCGGAATAAAGCCTATTTTAGCAGGTAGAAATAAAGAGGCTATAGAATCTTTAGCCAAAACATTGGATCTGGAAAGTCGAGTATTTGGATTAGATTTTGCTTTGACCATTGAAAATGCTTTAAAAAATATTGATACGGTTATCCATTGCGCGGGCCCTTTTTCGGCAACAGCCGAACCTATGATGGATGCCTGTATCGCCAGTAAAACACATTACACTGATATTACCGGTGAAATTGCAGTTTTTGAAATGGCTCAAGATAAAGGCGTTCAAGCAGAAAAAGCTGGAATCGTTTTATGTCCTGGTGTTGGATTCGATGTGATTCCAACCGATTGTTTAGCAAGTCAATTGAAAGATAAAATGCCCGATGCGACTCACCTACAGTTAGGTTTTGATTCAGCCAGTGGTTTTAGTCCAGGAACAGCAAAAACTTCGGTTGAAGGGTTGGGTGAAGGTGGAAGAATTCGCAAAAACGGTAAAATTATCCGAGTGCCCATGGCTTATAAGTGCGAAACTATTGATTTTGGTAATGGCTCAAAAAATGCGATTACTATTCCATGGGGTGATGTGTCTACAGCTTACCATTCTACTGGAATTCCGAATATTGAGGTTTTTATTCCAATGTCTCCAAGAGGCGCTAAAAACATGAAACGAATGAATTGGTTTAGATGGATACTAAAATTAAATTTTGTTCAAAATCAAATGAAAAAGAAAGTTGCAGCTAGTTCAAAAGGCCCTAACAAAGAACAGCGTGCTCAATTAAACACCTATGTTTGGGGGCAAGTCACTAACGCAAAAGGGGATAAAGTGACAGCTAAGCTAGAAACCTGTAATGGTTATGAACTCACTTATCTTGGCGCGGTTGAAGTAGCACAATTTTTACTATCAAATGATGTTAAAGGAGGTGTTTTTACACCATCAAAATTAATTGATAACCAACTTGTTCATAAGTTAGCAGGCGTAAAAGAAACTGTATTTAGCTAGTCTTTTTTTGTGAGACTTAGTTATCCAGATTTCTACTTTTCCATAAAATCTAATTGACGCCAAGATTCATAAATAAAAATAGCCACGCTGTTAGATAAATTAAGACTACGGCTATTAGCGACCATCGGTAATCTGAGAATATTACCTGATTTGATACTGTTTAGTATCGAATCAGGCAATCCTCTGGTTTCCGGACCAAAAATTAAATAGTCGTTTGCTTGATAGATAGCATCGGTGTGGTGGTTGGCGCCTTTAGTAGAACAGGCAAATAGTCGTTGGGGATTTTCTGATTGAATAAATGCATCATAATTTTTGTGAATTTTAAGATGGGCAAATTCATGATAGTCTAAACCGGCTCTACGCAATTTTTTGTCATCTAAATTAAACCCACAAGGCTCAATAAGGTGAAGGTGATAACCTGTATTGGCACACAAACGAATAATGTTTCCAGTGTTTGGTGGTATCTCTGGCTCAAATAAAACGATGTTGATCATAAAATTCTCATTAATAAACTGCAATTCAGTTAATTTTTTCAGTATCATATCTAATATTGAGTAGTATCAATTGATAATTTAAAAGAGTCAATTTTATGAGCATAAGATCTTTCGAAAATCATTCCCCTCAACTAGGTAACAAAGTCTTTATTGATCCGACTGCGCTTGTCTTAGGTCAGGTCACAATCGGTGATGATAGCTCTGTTTGGCCTATGGCAACTATCCGAGGTGATGTTCATTCAATCAGCATAGGCGCAAGAACTAGTGTGCAAGATGGCAGTGTATTGCACGTGACTCATGCCGGACCTTATGATCCAGAAGGACATGATTTAGTCATTGGTGATAATGTGACTATTGGTCATAAAGCGATGATCCACGGCTGTACAATCGAAAGTAATTGCCTGATCGGAATGGGCGCAGTGATAATGGATGATGCGATTATTCATTCTAACGTGATATTAGGAGCTAATAGTTTGGTTCCACCAGGGCGAAAACTAAAAGGCGGCTTTTTGTGGGTGGGTTCACCCGCGCGAAAAATAAGACCTCTAACTGAAGAAGAAAAGAAGTTTTTTCAATATTCAGCTAATAATTACGTTAAATTAAAAGATCGTCATTTGGTTAGTTAGATTGCGTTTTATCATCCATTCAACCAACAGCTATTTTACACAACAACTTGAAATTCATCATCCGCCATTAAAGAAAGGTTATCACCGACATAATCGCTCGAATTTAAAACTTTTAGTAGCTTGTAACCTATTTCTCTCTTTTCTGAATCCAGAGGCATATAAGGTAATCGGAAAATTGGCTTAATAGCACCGGTCATTCCTAATGCAGTATTAATTGCAATTGGGTTTGGCTCGCAAAACAACCAATCAAAAATCGGTTGTAATTGCTGATTAAGTACCGACTCGTCTGCTGAATCCATTAAACGTTTCATTAGTCCTGGTAATAAGTTGGATGTCACGGAAATTACGCCATGACTTTTATTTTGGTGCCTCCCATCAAAAGCCTCATCATCATTGCCAGACCAGCATGGAATACCTTGATTTTCATAGTGAGCGATCCGGTGATTACCACCACATTCTTTCACGCCAATAAAATTAGGGTGAGTCGCGATTGATTCTATAATATTGTTTGGAATGTCTTGACCCGTTCGTGCTTCTACGTTGTAAATAAAAACAGGGCCTACATCGAGCCCTTTTCTTAAATGGGCTTCTACGCCTTTGGGACTGGTTTTGCCATAGTAAGGGTTAATTTGTAATGCTGCGTGCATGCCGGATGCAAACCCATGTTCCGTTGCTCTGATGGCTTCTCGAGTATTGTTACTACCGGTATTGCCAATGACTACTAGCCTGTCACCAAAACTACTGGCAGTATGGGCAATTAACATTAAATGTTCTTCCCAATTTAATAAATGCCCTTCTCCAGTGGTTCCAGCAACAACTAATCCTTGAACGCCTGCCTCTATTTGTTTTTCGATTAATTTATCGTAGGTTACTAAGTCAATCTTGCCAGATTCATTAAAAGGCGTTTTTATGGCAGTAATTAGACTGACTTCTCTTATTTGTTGAATATTCATTGTTTGATCACTTGTTTTCAGGGGCGTTTAGTATAAATGCCAAAGATTTAGAAATTAGTTATGAGTGTCTAGGATTGCAGTATTGTACAATAGTTATCCTTGAAACATAGACCATATAATTATAAATTTGGATTGAATTGTGTCTTTAATAATTACTGATGAATGTATTAATTGTGATGTTTGTGAACCTGAGTGCCCAAATGAGGCGATTACTCAAGGAGAAGAAATTTATGAAATAAATTTAGACAAATGCACTGAATGCGTAGGTCATTATGATGAACCTCAATGCCAAATCGTTTGTCCTGTTGATTGTATTCCCCATGATGAAGCGAATGTTGAATCTAATGAGTCGCTAGTAATAAAGTATGAAAAATTAACGGGAAAGTTATATATTAGCTAATTATCCTGAACTGGAATGGGGCTAAATACTCAAGTAGTGGAGCTGTTACAACTTTTCATCTAATAGATCTATAGACATATAGCGTGTCTATGGTTATAGTTAGAGCAAATAAGTAGAGTGAAGATGGCTCTACAGGGTCTAAAAACCATAAAATGATGATAATTAATAAAAAGTACTTAAGATAAATATCTTAGCTAATTTAAAATTAATAGATCAACTGGATTAGCCCATATACAGAATAACAGGATCAAATATGCGCAAACATAGACGTAATACGGAAGAAGAAACAGAAGTTGACATGACCCCAATGCTAGACATTGTTTTTATCATGTTAATTTTCTTTATCGTAACCACTTCTTTTATTAAAGAGGCAGGTATTGATATTACTCGCCCTAATAATAACGAATCTGAAGCTCCACCTAACCCTACTTCACCTATTCTTATCCGAATCGGCAATACTGGTGATGTGACTTTAAATGGTGCTTTGATTGATGTGGCGCAGGTAGAAGCTCGTGTTTCAACAGAGCTATCTAAAAAGCCTAAAGCGGCAGTCATTGTTCAAGTTGCAGAGGATGCATTCACAGGAATTTTAGTTGGAGTGGTTGATGCCTCTAAAAAGGCTGGAGTAGTTCAGGTTACCGTTACAAAAATGCCCAAATAACTTAAATAGAATAATGAGCAGTTTAACAAAGGCGACTCAATGTCGCCTTTGTTGTTTTTGAGTAAAAACATCCTTCATTTGTCGTTAGGTATTTTTTTGAGGTAAGGGCTATGTCAAAAGTCATCACTTTATTAGGTTTAGTAGCAATTGCATGGTATTGGTCTTATACACAAAAGCTTAAACAATTTGCATTAAAAGCTAGTATTAAATGTTGTAAGGGATCAGGCGTACAATTTTTAGATCATAGTGTTGTTATGCATCGTTTTAGCTTTATGAAAAATAAGCATAAGCGTTGGAAATTAATTCGCGAATACCATTTTGAATTTACTTCAACCGGTGAAAATCGCTATACAGGACGAGTGCTCTTACAAGGGCATCACATTGTAAAAACAGAGTTAGAACCCTACACCATCAATTAAATTGCAACTGAATTGAATATGCCGCCTTTAGCTAATATTTCGCAAACAAAAAATACCAATGCTTTATTAGATAGAGCAAGTCTAACAATTAGACATAGCAAACTTAAAACAAATATAAAAATTAAACAAGAAAGAAGAGTTGCTCTTCTTGGTTTAAATGGCGCGGGTAAATCGACTTTTATTAGAAATCTAATTGGGGAATCTAATCATTTAGGTTTTGGTCTTTTCTATCAAACCAATGGATCTATAGAGAATAATAACTTTATAAGCATCAAGCCTAACGATCAAAGGTTTAAGCGATTAATGGGGTACCAAGCAGATACCATGTTATCCATGGGGCAATTATCAGCTTGCGAATACTTAAATTTATGTGCTGGCTTTAAACAAGTTTCTGCAAATGATACTAATAAAAATATCAAGAAGATTGTAGACCTCTGGGGATTAGAGAATATATTGCATCAACCATTGCAAAGTCTCTCAAAAGGTAATATGCAGAAAATAGCGATTGCCCAAGCATTTATTAACAATCCACAATTTTTATTTTTTGATGAACCTTGCCAAAGTTTAGATCCTATTGAGCAAGAACGTTTTAATAAAAACATTTTGGATTTAACGGTTTTTTCACTTTGTTTGTTTTCAACACATAACATTAACCATGCTCTATCCGTTGCAGATGATATATTGCTTATTCATCAATCAAAAATTGCTTATTTTTATCAAGATAAATCTCAAGACAATTATTTGTTATTTAGTTTTGAAAATAGACAAAAGATATCGAATTATCTAAACTTGTCTAATTTTGAATATGAGTTTCTAGGAAACGGTTTATATAAAATAGCCAGTTCTGATATCCTTGATGAGCTTATTAAAAAGAATCATGTAAATTTTGAATTTTGTCTTCCTGAAAAAGAAGCGTTAATGCCTTTATTTAGATTGTTGGCGAGTAATGAGTGGCAACCATCAGATCTGGAAATAGATAAAAATGCTCAATCCTGAAATGTACCAGTCATTAATATGAATACCTTACCTGATAATACAAATTATGTAATGATTGATAAGATACTATCAAAACAATTTTGGGAAAGACCAAACGTTCAACTAGTAATAGTTTTTTCGTTATTAGCTATCGGTATATTCACTTCACTTTCTTACAGTAATTTTTTACATCTTCAAGCTCAAAATATTGACAAATTATCAGTCTTTAATGAAATTATTAAACCATTGAGTGGTATGACCTTATTGATTTGCTTAATCGTTGGAATTGTTACAGCGTCCCAAATAATACCCTATTTTTTTAGTAAAGGTCAGCAAAGTATTATTCAACAGATGAGTCTTACAAAATTACAGTTTTTTGTATTAATTTTAAAACTCAATTTAAAGTTTATTTTTGTTCCATTTTTCTATTTTGTAATCATCAGTTTATTTATTGAATTTAATAGCGACTTAGATCTTTTGTTATTTTTTACGGTCTGTGGTTTTTTGTTACTCGGAATTTTACTTTATGCGTTAGCTATATTAACGATTAGCTTGAATAGTAAGAATGTTGTTTTTTCAATATTGATTTCATTTTTTTCTGTTATTTTAATTGTCAGTTTAGATCAAATTTTTATGCGTTATGAATATTTCAATTTTCTAACTCTATTTAACAAGCTCTTTCTTAGTGTGAGAGAAGGTAATGCGTCATTACAGGAAATCGTGCATTTAATTATATGGTTATTTTTTATGATTTACATGATGTTCAGTGCAATTAAAAACATACAGGGTCGAAAAAAATCATCTAAGATAAAATCGATGTTTGTTGGATTATTTGTAGTAGGAATATTATTAAAAATGGTTTCTATAACAATACCTGGGCATAATATAAGCACTTCAAATATCACAAATAATCAACTGGCAGAGTATTATCAGACTCAACTAAAAAACACATTGAACTCTATAGAAATAACGGCTGTAGTTGATAGCGAAGAAAGTGAAGATGAAATCATAACAGCTATTAATCAATTGAAAATGTATAAGCAAGACATATCAATTAAATTTTCCAGCCGACAAGCCTTTACAGATATTAATAAAGAAAGAAATGGACAGGTTGAAGAGTTTGTTAATATTAAAATTGGAAATAAGCAACAAACTATTCGTTACCCTTTTGCTAATTCAGCACATATTTCAATGGCTAAGTTAATTGATCATATAGAATCAAAAAGCTCACAGTGGATCACTTTTATTCAGGGGCATGATGAAGTTTCTGTTTTTTCTAAAAGCGGGCGATCTTTTTCTAAATTTTATATACAGTTAAAATCTTTAGGTTTTCCTGTGATCGAACAAAATTTAAGAAAACAAAAATTCATTAGTAATAATACCAAACTAGTTATAATTGCGGATTCAAAACAAGAATGGTTGGAAGATGAAATTGAAGTATTAATGCAATATCTTCATGGTGGTGGAAATTTACTGGTTATGCGTGAAGCAAAAGATAAAATACCTGAGATGTTGGAAGACTATTTAGGCGTCAGTGCTCAACAGGGTACGTTAATAGACGAAAAAAATTTTTCCAGCGGAACACCACATCCAGCAATCTTGATCGTTAATCAGTTTAGTCAACATAGTATTAATCAAGGTATTAATAGTTTGCTCGCTTTTCCTTGGAGTGTTAGTCTGAATATTATCGCTCCAATAATAGAGACAAAAGGAACGGAAACGTTATGGGAAAATGAAATTGTTTTAACTAGTCATCAACTTGTTTGGAATGAAATGGTTTCTTCAGAAAACATCCTTTCAACCGAAAATGAATTTATCTTTGAACCTTTAAAAAAAGAAAAAAAGAAGTCTCATTCATTATTGATTGCGTTAGAAAGGAAATTAACGTCAGCAAACCCAACAAATTTTCATTCTACACAAAGAGTTTTAGTTGTAGGCGATACCAGTTTTATATCCGATGCGGCGATTAATAATTATGCCAATTTACAACTAGGGATCAATATGGTTAATTGGTTACTATCATATCAATCTCAATCAATAGTTGATCAATCAGAAAATCAGTATCAGGATAACTATATTCGAATTTCACCTATCACACACTTCATACTAAATTGGTTTTTCTCACTCATAATTCCATTTTCTGTTTTAGCTTTTTTTATTTATCAAAGAATAAAACAAAGAGGTAGAGAAACAAAAATATGAAAAAAGATGATCAACAACGCTTGATGCTAAACGTGATTATTTTAGTAATCTCCGGCTTTATTCTAATCTTTATGTTAATGGGAAAATTTCTTTCGTCTTCCGATCCTGTTTCTTCAAATATAATTGAAAACCCAGGAATTGATAAGCAAGACGAAATTTCTGTCACTCATGACTTAAATAGGAATAGACAGAGTGCCTGAACTGCCTGAAGTTGAAACTACCAAACGCGGGATTTCACCCCATTCAATAGGGCAAAGAATTGTAAAAGTAATTGTTCGTCATAAAAAACTCAGATGGCCTGTCGATCAAAAAGCACTTAATTTATTAAAAGGCAAAGAGATTTTCGCTTGTACTCGACGTGGTAAATATTTAGAACTGCAAACAGATAAAGGCAGTATATTAATTCATTTGGGAATGTCAGGAAGTTTAAGAATCATAACTAATGAGGAAGTAGGTAAACATGATCATGTTGATATTGTGTTAAGCAATGGAAAATCTATTCGTTACAATGATCCAAGACGTTTTGGTTGTGTTGTATTTAACCAAGAAGGAGACGAGCATCGTTTACTAGCAAATTTGGGAGTAGAACCATTATCAGATGATTTTGATAATGAATTTCTTTTCCGGCAATCAAAAAAACGTAGCATACCCATTAAAGCGTTTATTATGAATGGGAAAATTGTTGTTGGTGTTGGTAATATTTATGCTCAAGAGGCTTTGTTTAATAGTGGAATTCACCCCAACCGCCCTGCTAGCAAAGTTTCTAAGAAAAGATACACCAAACTGACCCAAAATATTAGAACAGTCCTCAATGAAGCGATAAAGGCCGGTGGAAGTAGCCTAAAAGATTTTACTGATGCAGATGGAAAACCCGGCTACTTTCAGCAAACTCTACATGTGTATGGAAGAAAAGATGAAGCTTGTGTTATCTGTAAAAGAAAATTAAAACAAATTATCATTGGTCAAAGGAGCACGGTATTTTGTTCAGGCTGTCAAACTTAACATTCGCGTCTTATTACTCTTAACCATTTACCTTTAGTCTTTAACCTAGAAACAGCAAAGCCCAGACTAGCTGGGCTTTAGAGGCTTGTTGCCTTTTCAGACAACTATAAATTAGGCTTTACTACAAACAGTTACTTAATTTTAGCTTCTTTATACATTACGTGCTGACGTACAACAGGATCATACTTTTTGAACTCAAGCTTGTTAGGTGTAGCGCGCTTGTTCTTATCAGTTGTGTAAAAGTGGCCTGTACCAGCTGACGATACTAATTTAATTTTTTCTCTCATGATAGTCTCCTATTATACCTTGATACCATTTTGACGAATTGTAACTAATACAGCATCAATACCTTTTTTGTCGATGATACGAATACCTTTACAAGACAAACGAAGCTTAACAAAACGGTTTTCACTTTCTACCCAAAAACGGTGAGTGTGAAGGTTTGGCAAAAAACGACGACGTGTACGGTTTTTTGCATGTGAAACATTGTTTCCTGCTACTGGGCGTTTACCCGTAACCTGACATACTTTTGACATGACTAAAGCCTCTTTATTACAAGTTTAAATACTTACTTTCTAGCTAGTATTTAACTTATAAGCCTTGGACTTAGTACAATTAAATGACTAGCAAAATTCTGTTTTAACCCTTAGTCTGATTTAAGACAAAAGACATAAGAATCATAGCGACAAATTAGCTTTTTACTTAATTTCAAAAGCCATTCAACCTTCCTGTCGCGGAAAGGGCGCACTTTATACCAAAATCCTGCTCAGAATACAATAAAATTAGGCTTCAATTACGATATAAGTGTTTTTACTATGTGTTAAGTGAAAAAAATCTGAAAACTGAGAAATAATCGGATTAGCAACAGCGGGTTATATTCGATATTTAGCAATAAAAGGACTACAATTTAAGTATATAACTATCATCATATTAGATGCTGGTTTCAGTAAGAATCTTTGCAAGATTAATAGGAAATTCAGACATGATCAGTATCAATGAACAAGCGGGAATTTTTAACACCGCTAATGCTAAACTACATGATTTAACCCAGTCTTTAATATCTTCTTTGTGTGAAAAAGGTCTTTCAAAGGAAGTACTAGATA
>Ga0256845_1001854_pt1 | contig 16346 bp, 15 predicted proteins | sample RiftiametaG_FD_189101 | JGI IMG/M metagenome (GOLD analysis project Ga0256845, IMG submission 189101) | Tube worm associated microbial communities from hydrothermal vent at the East Pacific Rise, Pacific Ocean - Riftia | ecosystem: Host-associated > Annelida > Integument > Unclassified ...
GCTTGCTCTGAGGTACATCATATTTTTATCTTCTTCAATTTGAGGTATGTATATACATCTGCATTTCAGAATATAAAAATCTAATACACCTCAGAGCTTTTCAGCAGACCCTACTTACTTTATAATATTTCTTGTGTTCGTGAGCTCCTTTCAGTCGGTTAACGTCTGTGAGGAATCTAAACCGCAGAATACAAAGGTGTTTGAGGATTTAAATTTTGAGCAACAACGCAGAAATCTGATTTTAGAAAATAATTTAAAAAAAACACTAATACTGACCTTTGTCATTTGTATTTATTATTGAAAGCTCTAATTTGCCAACATATTTATAAATGTTAGGCACTTGTTATGGAATGGAAGGAAATGGATAAAAAATCTGAAGATTTTTTAGCAATGTTAGAACGAAGAAATAAAAGATTTTTAAATTTCTTCAAAACAAATGGTTTTAAAGAAACAAGGTTGATTGGTGACCCCGAAAAACCGGCGTTATTATATAATGAAGAGTTGGTACTTTCTTGTTATGTGCATAACTTCGAATTAAGATTAATGGATAAACCTTTTAGTGATAATGTAATAGAAGTTATTAAACTAAATGGTTTTTTAAATGAAGATTTTTCCGAAATGATTAAGGAATGGTATAAAACATATGAGCATAGAAAAGTTTATAAAATACAATTTCAAGAATCTTTATTATACTTAGCCGGATACAATTTTTTAGTTAGAAGAAAAGAAAACCCCGAAGGAAGATATCCTGTTTTTGCTCGTCATCACCCAAAAGTGTATTTTAGTTTAGAAAAAGCTAACGAAATTACCGGAGAGTTAGAAAAAGCTGGTTATACTGTTACTGTAATTTAAGAGGATACTGATTCTTTTGTTAATATACTCAATCCATTTAGCTTTTCGGTAATTTATACGGATTTATTTTTTCTTTTTTAGAGTTTAAAATTTTAAGAATAGTAGGTTACGCTTATAAATTTAAACAAATAAAAAAGGGAAAAGAAAAAGTAGAAAACCCTAAAAGCTATGTGATTTGAGTATACCTTAAATCCGCAGGTTTATATATAGTAAGGACTTAATAGATTGTAAATTAACAGAGTGAAACCTTGACCTGTGGATTTTAGGTATTATCTCAAAAAAAAAATGCAACTACGATTAAATAGGGTCTGCTGAGAAACGCATAACAAGTTGTTACAAAACCACTTAATCCAAAATACGCTATTGTAAATGCAAACTTTTTAAAACATATGTGCTTATAAGTTTGCATTTACAAATGTTAAAATCATAGTTTTATGCTTGCTCTGAGGCACATCATATTTTTATCTTCTTCAATTTGAGGTATGTATATACATCTGCATTTCAGAATATAAAAATCTAATACACCTCAGAGCTTTTCAGCAGACCCTAAATAGTTGCATTTTTTTAGTTGAAAAAAAAGTTATTTCTTCAATACTTCAAATTCAACACGTCTATTTTTTTGTCTACCTTCATCGTCAGAGTTAAAAGCAATAGGACGACTTTCTCCATATCCAACAGCTTTTAATCTTGATTCATTAATACCATGCTCAACAATGTAAGCTTCAACAGATTTTGCTCTGTTTTCAGAAAGTTTCTGGTTAAATGTTTCCGAACCAACATTATCAGTATGTCCTGCAATTTCAATTTCCATTGTAGGATTATTTTTTAAGAATTCTACAGTTCTGTCTAATTCAGGGAAAGACTCTGGTTTTAGGGTAGCTTTTCCTGTTTCAAAGAAAATATTATTTAAACGAACAACTTGCCCAACTTCAATAGGAGACATACGCATTGCTTCAATTTCCATTTCGGTGTATTCGTCAATATCTGTTAAATCTATATTTTTATTAACATCAAAGTATCCTAAACCTACGGCACGGAAACCATATTTTTTACCTGCGGGAAGTATTATTTTAAATTTACCTGTTTTAGGGTCGGTTCTAGCAATAGCAACTTCTTCTCCTCCAGGTAATTCTTCTACAATAATTCTTGCATCAACAGGTGCGTTTGTTTTGTCGTTTCTAACATATCCGGTAATTAAAACAACAGGATTTGGTTTAACTGTTTTTGGTAATAAGATTCTAAAAATATCTTTTTTACCAATAGTATTGTTTGTTGATGAATAATAAGCATATTCTCCAGATGCAGGGATATTATATTTACTATCAGTACCCGCACTGTTTATAGGTTCTCCTAAGTTTTGTGGCTCAGACCAATTTTCCCATGTGTCATCTAAACGAGTAACTCTATATATATCAGCTTCGCCATATCCTGGTAAACCCGATGTCGAATAATAAAGAGTTACACCATCAGCAGCTAAAAACGGACTGTAGTCGTTTGTTGGAGTGTTAATTTTAAGTCCTAAATTTTTTGGTTTAGACCATCGGTTTTCACTAATTCTAAAACTTACATATAAATCTAATCCTCCGTAAGTATCTTTCATTTCAATTGCCATTATAATAGCTTTGCCATCATTAGTTAAATAATAGTTGGCATATTTATTATAATTAATAAAACCATCAATTAATTGTTTTTTTGGAAAATCCCAACCTTGTCGAGTTCTGTGTGTCATAGAAACACCTTCTGACATTGTGTTGTTTTTTAAATAAGCATTTCCTAATAACAATTGGTTTCCGTCAGGAGTAATTGCTTGAATAAAATTATTAAATTTATTATTTAACGGCATTCCTATATTCCTTGCAGGTCTCCATTTGTTATTTTGGTCAACAACAGAATACCAAATATCATCTTCATCTTCAACGCCACCAATATTTTCGGGGTGAAATTTTCTAACAAAATAAATAGTTTTTCCATCAGGTGAAATCATTGGTGCATCTTCATCATAAATTGAATTAATGTTTTCACCTAAATTTTCAGGGTCGTCACCATAAACTAAGTTTGGAATTAAATTTATTTTTGCCTTAACAGTATCCATACATTCGGCTACACCTACTGCATCAATCTGGTTTAAACCAGCAACTGCTATAGGGTTTAGTCTTATTTCTAATTGTTCTACAGGAAAATCTGTTGGTTTATCAAGAAAAATATTTACCATTCTAGATTCTACATTTACACTTTGTGCTGTACCTTCGTAAACAACAAGTTCTTGCTTTTCTGGTCCGTAAAGTGTAATTTTTGTAATTGCACCAGGGTTAAAACTTTCTGCAATCACTACTTGTTGTATTATTGATGGGTTTTCGTATTCTACTCTAATAAAGGCATTTTTATCTGCCTCTTTTCCATCTTTAAATTTAACAGCCCATGCTGTAGGAGCTTCGCCACCACGAGGCATAACATTAGGTTGCCCTAATATTTGCATTGCAGCTTTGTCTGCCTTACTAAACTGAGAGCTATACTTTACAACTTTCCAAGCCCATTGTGCTTTGCACTCTTCTTTAATTGCGGTGTCTCCTAGTAAATCACCTTCTTTTGCTAGGATAGCACTCCATTCAACTTTATTGCTATCTGCTTTAGTCTTGTTTGTAACGTCTTGCGAAAACAAATTTCCGATTAATAAAAATGTTAAAATAACATAACTAGTTAGTCTCATCATTGCCAATTTTTAGTTTATTTTTTTGCTAAAATACTTATACTATTTTAATATACAAAATAAAATAAAAAAAAATACCAAAAGATTTTGAATTTGAAAATTATTTTTACCTTTGCAAAACTTTTGCGGGTGTGGTGAAATTGGCAGACACGCTAGACTTAGGATCTAGTGCCGCGAGGCGTGGGGGTTCGAGTCCCTTCACCCGTACAAAATGTGATAACCGCTTAATTATTAAGCGGTTATTTTTAATCTGTAACATTCCATTGTTGGAAAATTAAATTACTAGAAGTAATGAAAGTAACAAAAAATGAAATCGATGCTTTAAATTCTACACTTGTTATAAGTATAGAAAAAGCTGATTACAGCGATAAAGTAAATACTGTTTTAAAAGATTATAGAAGAAAAGCTGTTATACCTGGGTTTAGAAAAGGTAATGTTCCAATGGGTTTAATAAAAAAACAATACGGAACTTCTGTTTTAGTTGAAGAAATTAACAAATTAGTATCAGAATCTTTATCGAAATTTTTTACTAATACCGAAAACAAGATTTTAGGCGAGCCTCTACCTAACGAGAAAGAGCAAAAACCTATTTCGTGGGGAGAACAAGATGAATATGAATTTATCTATGATATCGCTTTTGCTCCAAATATTGAAGTAAAAATGTCTAAACGAGATAAATTTAATTTCTATACTGTTAATGTTGGAAAAGAAGATATTAAAAATCAAATTGATGCGTATAAACGTAGATTTGGGCATTACGAAGACGTTGATGTAACTACTGATATTGATTTGGTAAAAGGCAGTGTGGTTGAACTTGATGGTAAAAAAATTAAGAAAGATGGATTGTCGGCTTTTGATGCTTCTATTTTAATTAGTATGATTAAAGATGACAAGCAAATGAAATTGTTTGTGGATAAAAAAGTTGGAGATAAAATTATTTTTAATCCTAAAAAAGCTTTCGATAACAATACATACGAATTTGGAGGAATGCTTAAAGTAGATCAAAAAATTGTAGCAGATAATGAATCCGATTTTAAATTTACAATTACAGCAATTAACCGTTGGGTTGATGGAGAAGAAAATCAAGGTTTTTACGATAATGTTTTTGGCGAAGGCAGTGTTAAAAATGCCGAAGAATTTAAAGAAAAGATTATTGAAGATATAAAATCGGCATATGTAACACAAAGCGAATATAAATTTGGTATTGATGTTAAGAAAAAATTAATTGAAAAAACTAAATTTGATATTCCTGCTGAATTTCTTAAAAGATGGTTGCGAGTAGCTAATGATAAAGAAAAACTTAGTGATGAGCAAATCGAAAAAGATTTTCCGAATTTTGAAGAAGATTTGCGTTGGCAATTAATAAAAGAGCAAATAGCTTTAGATAACAAAATAGAAGTGAAAGAAGAAGATATTCTTGATGCTGCTAAAAGCTTTACACTTGCACAGTTTCAGCAATATTATGGTGGAGTAACAATTCCAGATGAGCAGCTAGAAACTTATGCTAAAGAAATTATGGCTAAACAAGACGAAAAACGAAAATTCTTTGAAACTAAACTTGAAGAAAAAGTCTTAAATGTGGTAAAAGAAGCTACAAAGCTTGAAGAAAAACCAATTAAAGCAAATGAGTTTAGTAAATTATTTGAATAGATTTTATACTAAATTTATGTATTAAAAGAACTTTTAGAAATTAGTTTTATTGTAAAAAAAATAATTAATAGAAGTCTCCTTTATAATTTTGAAATATAAGCTTGAAAGCATACATTTGCTTTTAAGCTTTTTTTTATGTCAGAAAATAAAAAAATAATACCAGCAAATAAATTTTTCAACTCTGAAAGTAAAGAGCTAGATTTAATTATTATTGCCGATAATTTAAAAACTCCTGAAAATATGGGGGCAGTTATTCGATTAGCAGGTAATTTTGGGGTAAAAAAAATATTGTTTATTAATACAGAAGATATTAATATTAGAAAAATTAATCGTTTTTCGGCATCGGTAAACAAATTAGTAGAAACTCATTATTTCTCAAATTATAGCGATATTAACAAATATATTGATAGCACATATAAGTTAGTAGCACTAGACACAGTTAGTAATTCGCAAAATATAAACAATTTTATTTTTCCTAAAAAAATGGCATTGGTAATTGGAAACGAAAAATATGGAATTTCAGATGAGGTTTTAAAATTAATATCAGAAAGTATTTATATTCCAATGTTTGGCAAAGTAAAGTCTATGAATGTAACACATGCACTTGCTATTGCAATATTTGCATATACTCAATTCTTAAAAAAATAATTAGGGTCTGCTTAAAAAACACCATTTTCAAGTATCTCTTTTACAAAATCCCATCAATAAAAAAATCTATAACCTCTCTATGATCGAAAGCTAAATCTGGTAAATCGTAAATATCAAACCATTCTGCTTTTGCGGCATCATCTCCTGCAATGGCGATTTGCACATCATTATCTAAAAACCCATAAAAAACCGTTGTAACAGTTCTGTGTCGTGGATCTCTACCAAGTGCAGTAAAAGTATATAGTTGATTTAATTCAATACCTGTTAAGTTTGTTTCTTCTTCGAGTTCGCGATATGCAGTTTGCTCAATTGTTTCGTTCATATCCATAAAACCACCGGGCAAAGCCCACATTCCTTTAAAAGGTTCGCCACCACGTTCTATTAAAAGAAGCTTATCTTTATTTTCGTTAAAGATGATTATATCGGCTGTTACAGCAGCTCTTGGGTATTTGTATTGATACATTATAATTTTAATTTTACAGCTGTGCCGTAGGCAAGAATTTCTGATGCACCTTGCATTACCGCAGAAGTAGTAAATCTCATTTCGATAATAGCATCAGCACCAATTTTTTGAGCATCTATCATCATTCGTTTAAGTGCCTCTTCGCGAGATGTATTTAATAGCTCTGTATATTCCGAAATTTCTCCTCCAATAAAGTTTTTGAAACCTGCAAAAATATCTCTACCAACATTTCTGGCTCTTACGGTACTGCCACGCACCAATCCTAAAGTTTCTGTTATTTCTTTTCCGGGTATTGTACTTGATGTTACTATTAGCATATTATTATTTTAGTTTGTTATAAATATTCTATTAATCAATTATATTTTGTATAACTCTTAGGTTATGAGAATATTCGTTTGTTTCTTCATTAAAAATCCCTTGATGATCAATTTTATCAATTCTAACTTTACCTGATGCATGAATAATTTTATTATTTGCCATAATTAAACCTACATGAATTATTTTCCCCTCATCATTATCGAAAAATGCTAAATCGCCAATTTTTGCTTCTTCAACCATGTTTAATATTGTGCCTTTTTTAACTTGTTGCGAGGCATCTCGTGGGGTGCTAATGCCACAAATTTTATAAACTATTTGCGAAAATCCTGAGCAATCAATACCAAAATGTGTTCTACCTCCCCAAAGGTATGGGGCGTTTATATATTTTATTGCAGTTGAAATTATATTTTTTCTAATATTATTAGTTAGTGCATTAATATTCTGATTTAGTTCATATTTATCATCAGTAATTTTAAATGAATTATTTTTTACATCAAAGTTTGGTAGTGTGCTACCGGCTGATAATAGCAATTTTGTTTTGTCCGAAGTTTTGGTAATAACTGTAATTATATCGTTAGTAATAAATTTATTTGATTTGTTAATTTTATTAAATTCTTGTTCTGATATTTTTTTTACTAATTTTACATCAATCCAACCTTCATAGTTATCTAATTGTGTTTTAATATGGTACCACAATTTTCTTCTTTCTATTATTTCAAAAGTCTCGCCAAACAAAATTTGAGTAACTTGTTCGCTTTGCTCTTTTGCCTCTACCCTTACGGGCACAATACTTAAATTTGCTATTCCAAATTTCATTATTTAAAAATAAAATTGATTTTTTTAATGATTTTATTTAATTTCACAAACCAACATTTCTTTTTCTTGTATTGATGCAATAAGCTTATCTCCTATTTTTACTTCGCCAACTCCTGCTGGTGTTCCGGTGTAAATTAAATCGCCAATTTTTAATGATATAAATTGAGAAACATAAGCTATAATTTTATCGAACGAAAAAATCATGTCTTTTGTATTTCCTGTTTGAACTATTTTATCATTAAGTTTTAAAGAAAATTCTAATCTGTTTATATCTTTAATTTCTTTTATATCAATCATTTTACTTATTGCAGCAGAACCATCGAAAGCTTTTGCAGGTTCCCACGGCAAACCCTTTTCTTTGCATTCGCGTTGTAAATCTCGTGCTGTAAAATCGAAACCAATACCAATTTTATCGTAATAGCGATGTGCAAATTCTTCTGAAATATTTTTACCTATTTTACATATTTGTATTACAATTTCTGTTTCGTAATGTATTTCTTTCGAAAAATTAGGATAATAAAAAGGTAGATTATTTTTTAAAAGAGCTGTTTCGGGTTTCATAAAAAATACAGTTTTATCAGGAATTAAGTTACCTAATTCTTTTGCATGTTCTGCATAATTCCTACCTATTGCTATAATTTTCATTGTTTACTATTTTAGATTATCCCAAAAGCGATGAGCGTAATTTAATTTGAGTTAGTACTTTTTTTGTATCAAGAGCAAAATCAGATTTTAAAATCCAAGCATAATATCCTTGGTCTTTCTGAAAAACTTCTTCAACAGCTTGACCTTTATATTTTCCAAAATTAAAAATCTCTACATCATCTTTGTTGAAAATAATTCTGCCTGCATAATCTGCATTTTTATTTTGTGCAGAAAAATTACTTAAAAATTCAACATCATTTTCTAAATCGGGATATTTATCTAATTGAGCTTCTAAAACTTCAAAAGTTGCCATAGTATCTGCCTCGGCACTATGAGCATTTGTTAAATCTTTATTGCAATAGAATTTATATGCTGCAACTAATGTGCGTTGTTCCATTTTATGAAAAATTGTTTGAACATCAACAAATTTACGTTTTCGCATATCAATATCTACTTCGGCACGTAAAAATTCCTCTGCCAACAATGGAACATCAAATCTATTTGAATTAAAACCTGCAATATCAGCACCTTCAATAAATTTTGCTACTTCTTTTGCTATTTCTTTAAATGTTGGTGCATCTTTAACATCTTCATCTAAAATACCGTGAATATCACTTGCCTGTTTAGGTATTGGAATTGTTGGGTTTACTCGTTTGGTGTAAATATCTTTTTCGCCGTTAGTTAAAATCTTAATTATAGATATTTCTACAATTCTATCATTAACTATATTTATTCCTGTGGTTTCTAAATCGAAAAAAGCTAGTGGATTTTTTAAATTTAATTTCATAATATATATTTAAAAGGGTGCTTATATTATTATTTTTTAAATTAGTTTATTTTATTAGAGTAAGTTTTTTTGTTATTACAGATTTATCAGAGATAATTCTTATAATATAATTACCTTTTGGTAAATCACTAACATCTAATACATTAGTAAAAGTATTAATTGCAATTACAGTTTTTCCTTGAATATCAATAATTTGTAATTCGTTGTAATTATCAATGCCTTCAATATTTACTAAACCAGTTGTTGGGTTTGGATAAATTTTAATAGAATTTTTATTGATATTTGCTACACTAATAGGGTTTGTTATTATTTCAATATCATCAACCATAAAAATAGATACATCTTCGGAAATGCAATTTATTGCTACATAAACCTCTTGATTATCATAGTTTACTAAACTATATGTTTTTTCTGTCCAAGCAGTTGGGGCTTCTTCGTATGCTCCGTCAGAAATAATTGTAAATGCTGATGGGTCATTTGTGGTAGTGGATACTCCAATTTTATATTTTTCTTTTCCCCACTGGTCATTATGTGTTTTAACCCAAAGTTTAAAAACTGAATTAGTTCCTAGTTGAACTTTTGGAGAAATCAACCAATCGTTATTTGTAGAACCCTGTGTAGGTATTGATGCAAAACAAGCACCAAATCTATCTCCACCATGAGGTGCAGGAAGAGTTTGAGAAGGTGTACAAGTTGTAGGATTAAATGCAATAAATGCCATTGCTTCACCTGAGTGTGGAAAATCTACAGCTCCATTATTAATGCCATGAGTAACTGTTCCATCAACATCTTTTACTGTCCACGGGTCAAAAGTAAGATCGAAATCGTTGCTAGCTTCAAAATCTAAAGTAAATAGTGTGGCTGAATCTACATTTATAACATTTATAAAATCGGTTTTTGTTTCTGTGTCTTCGCCATCATTAACTGTAAGTGTAACATCGTATGTTCCAACATTGTTATATGTAATTACAGGGCTTGCGTCGTTAGAAACATCGGGTGTTCCTCCAGGAAACGACCAAGTTCTGTTAGTAATTACACCGGTTGAATAATCATTAAATATCACTGTGCTGCCTAAAACTACAGTAGTGGGATTAGCTATAAAATCGGCATCGGCAACACAAGGAGTATTTGTTCCTTCTAAAGTTGTTGCACCAGTTTCTAGTGGGTCTAAATATTGCGATAAATTTCCGTTAACCCAATGTTTATCCATTTTCCCGTAACTATCTGGTGATGTTGGAGATGTACAAAAAGAAGTACCACCTGTTAAAGTTCCTACAATCAAACCATTGTTATTAAATAATGGAGAACCCGAAGACCCTGCTTCTGTTACACCCCAGCCATTATCATTTTCGGCCCAATGTACTAGCCAATGAGCATTTGGTTGCGAATTTGCAACAGTGGTTGTTGATACAGTTTCGGTGAAAGTAGATATTTTTTTTATATCACCTTGAGGGTGATGTATTCCTGCACCACCTGTACACCCTTCTGTGCTTCTATCCCAACCATTAAAGTATAAATTCCACGATTCTAGTGGCTGTGAGTTTAGTTTAACTAACTGCAAGTCTGACCCTCCGTTTGCATCGCTAGTTGATATTATGGTGCAACCAGTAGTGGTATTAACTGTTCCTGTTGTGCCAGAACAAGTAGATGCTTCGTAGTTAAAATAAAATATCCATTGGTTATGTTCAGGTGCAGATTGGTTGCCAGAACAATGGTATGCAGTTAAAAAATAGGGGGTGCAATCTTGACTTGTATTGTTGATTAATGTACCCGTACAAAGGTATCCGTTCATATCAATTTTAGCTACGCCTCTTTTTTCATCTTGCCAATTATCGCCAACTGGTGAGCAATTTATATTTATTTCACAAGCATCAGCAGCTTTTTCTTCTGCTGAAAATCCTTTGTAATAATAAATTATATGACTTATGTTTAAGTTTAATTCTGTTTGCTTATTATTTTTTGTATTTTTCGCTACAGCTGATTCGTTATATTCTATAATAATTTTATCACTAGGAATCATTTCGTTTGCAAATTCTGCATTTTTAGGATTGTTTTTACTTGTGAAAGCTCCAATTAATTTAGTTTTATTAGCAGAATATAAAAAAAGTTTACCATTAGAAGGAATGCTAAAACTACTATAGTGAACGCTAATAAATTTAGCAGATTTTGCTTCAATTATAAGCCTCCAAATTCTATCGCCGTTGGGTAATTTTATCCATGTACCTGCCGTTTTCGGATTTACATTAACAGAAATAGGAACTCCAATTCTCATTGCTTCTGCATTTTTATTGTAGAATTCGTCTTCGTATTTTAGTTGTTCTACATTTGGAGTGTTTAGCACAATTTTATCAATATTAGATTTGTTATTTGCTAAACCAAAACTTTTGGGAGTGCCTCCTTCGCTTATTTGTGCGAAAATCATAGTTGTTATTCCTATAAAAAAGAATAAGCTAATAATTAATTTTTTTAAGTAATTTTCTTGCATAATTTAAAACATTTTATTGAAAGCTTAAAAGTAAGACTTTTGAATATACTTATAGCTTATATTTTAAAATTTTTTATTCACATTATGTTTATTAGTCACAAATATAGTTAAAACTATGCACTTTTAATGCATTTTGCTTTCAGCTTCTAAAAAGTAAAAAGATATTAGAGTTTAAACCTTAGATATTTGATCTAAAATCTAATATCTAAGGTCTTGTTTCTAGGCATAACAAATTTTATTCGTAGTTCAAACCTATAGACTTGTAGTAGTCCATAGTGATTTATTTTTTATTTTTGTTTATTGCAAGAAAATAATTAATAGAAGTAGCCTTATTGTAATTAGTTTCTTATTTTTGCAAAAAAAATATAATTATGAGTGGAAAATTTACTTTAACAATGATTAAGCCCGATGCAGTTAAAAACAACTACATTGGTCCTATTTTAGCAATGATTAACGAAGCAGGCTTCAAAATCAAAGCTATGAAATACACAAAATTAACAAAAGAACAAGCAGAATTGTTCTACGAAGTACACAAAGAACGTCCTTTTTATAGCGAGTTGGTTGATTTTATGTCGTCAGGACCAATTGTAGCTGCAATTCTAGAAAAAGATAATGCTGTAGAAGATTTTAGAAAACTAATTGGTGCTACAAATCCTGCCGAAGCAGAAGAAGGAACAATACGTAAAGCTTATGCTACTTCGTTAGGAGAAAATGCAGTGCATGGTTCAGATAGCGACGAAAATGCTATGTTAGAAGGAAATTTCCATTTCTCTAAATGCGAAAGATTTTAAATTTAAAGTCTGTATTTCAATGTATTAAGAATATAAAACCTTCAATAAATTATTTTTTATTGAAGGTTTTATTGTGTTTTAAACATAAGTAGTGTCTGTCCATAAAGTCAAGAGATTGAACTATAAAGTTCGAGTTCAAGGCTTGCGTAGGTTGAAAAATGTGAGTTTACATATGTAAATGACCATTTTTCAAACAAGCATAACGCAGAAATCGGACTTTATAGACAGACACTAAGTAGTATGCTTATATTGAAACATTTAGCTTGCTACATAAATATCAAAAACAATAAAGGAATTAAGATGCCAATAATAGCCAATATACCACCACGTCCGCTAATACCATTCTTGACTTTGCTAAGATACAAACCTGTTATTGCAATAACAAATAGCGATACGGCATAAATATCTGAAAAAATTGTCCACCAAATATTTGGATTGTAATGAAGCTTGTTAAAATAAAAAAGAATAGGTCGTCTTTTTATAGTTTCGTGATAACCTTTGCCTGTTTTTGTGTTAATTATTATGCTGCCACCTTTAAAAAATATTTTTAATCTATCCTTATCAGGATAATAATGACTTTTATAGGTTTCTATATTTTCGTAATCGGAAAGTATTTCTATTGCTTTTTCTTTATCTGCTTTTACTGATAAAGGAGTTATTTTAATTGCCTCGTTTGTTATAGAATAATTTGGATCCCAATCGCTTATATGATTTATCGCAATACCTGATATTGCGTAAACAATTGTCATTCCAATAAAAAAAAATCCTAACTCCTTGTGTAAAAACCGATTGATTTTTATTAACTTCATACTTGTTTTTTATTTTTTGTAAATAAACTCAGATTTTTCTTATAAATCAAATATCATTATATAATTTCGCTTAAATATTATTTTACTTTAATGGTTTAATATAAATATGAAAATAAGCGTAATTTTTACCGATGACAATTCTATGAGTTTACAAAACTGCACTTTAAACGAATCGTATCATTCTGGTTTTGGTGCTTTGCAAGAGTCTAAACATGTTTTTGTTAAAAATGGTTTAGATAATTTTATTGACAATAATGAAATAAGTATTTTAGAGTTTGGATTTGGAACAGGGCTAAATGCATTGCTTGCTCTAGAGTTTGCCGAAAAAAATAAAATCAAAATAAATTATTTTTCAATAGAAAAGTATCCTGTTGAATTAAAATACATTAAGCGTTTAAACTACCATGAGTTAGTGCCTAAGTTTGGAGCCAGATTTATTGATTTGCATAAATCGGACTGGGATAAAGAACTTGAAATTTCTGAATTTTTCAGATTAACAAAAATTGAAAATGATTTTCTCGAAACTAAATTACCCAGTAATATTGATTTAGTTTTTTTTGATGCTTTTTCGCCAGAAACTCAGCCCGAACTTTGGACACAAGAGCTTTTTACAGATATTTATAAACACATGAATAACAATGCATTGCTTACAACATATTCGGCAAAAGGTATTGTTAAACAAGCTTTAAGAAATGCTGGTTTTACGGTTAAAAGATTAATAGGACCTATTGGAAAACATCATATTTTAAATGCTGTTAAAGATAAAACTCGGACTTTATAAAGAGATGTTGTTTTTGTAAAATACAAAAGCGGACTTGGAGGGATTTGTTTAACTACTATATTACAATTATATATAAAACTGAACAGCATATGAACAACATCTTATAAAAAACATTTTTTTAATAACAATACATAATCTAATTAACATTTTGATATTTTTATTATTTTTATGTTATCTTATTTTTTAAAACTAATCTTTAATTTTATTTTAATATATTTCTATTAATGATAATAATATCAATACCTATAGAAGGCTACAGTCTCCTTTTTCTATTAAGCCTGTATTTATAATAAATAAAAAACATGTTAAAAAACTTGACAAATCACCTTTAATTCATTATATTATAAAGAACGTATAAAGACATAGGTGAAAAACCTGTGTCTTTATTTTTTGTTTAATTTTAACTAAATTTTATTTATGAGAGTAAAGGAAGTAATTAACATATTAAAAAGAAATGAGAAAGATTATTTAAAAACAAAAACATTTTCAAAATTACCCGGTATTTATGCGTTCTTTTTTATTGGTGATAATTTTCCAATATTGGGAAATGAAGTAAAAAAACATCAAATTATTTACATTGGAAAAACTGAATCAAGCCAAGAAAAAAGAGATGCTAATACCCATTTTGCGACTGGGAAAACAGGATGTTCTACTGTTAGAAAATCTATTGGGGCAATTTTACAAAAAGAAAATAATTTAAACCCAATACCACGAAACGCAACCGATTTTACTAATGGAAAGAAAAGTCATTTTAAATTTGATGATAAAAGTGAAACAATTATAACAGATTGGATGGAAAAAAAATTAGCTTTATCATTTTATGAATACCCTAAAAGTAAATCTGAAATAGAAAATTTAGAAACTGAAATTATTAACAAGCTTGTTCCTATATTAAATATTTCAAAAAATTCTGCTAATTATTTCAAAAATGATTTACAAATTTTAAGAACGCAATGTGCAAATATTGCACATAAGCAACCAATAAAAATAGAAACAAAGTTTAAACAAAAAACAAAACCTAATTCTAATACAAATTTTAATACAAATATGAAATCAAAAGGAAAATATACAGATATTTGGAATTCTAAATTGTCACAAATTATTAATGAACTTAAAGAAAACAGCATAAGTTCTATACAGCTCAATACTGAAAGCTTTTCAAATGTTGGTAATAGAAAAAGTTATTCTTTTAATTTGGAATTTAATAACGGAATTGTAAGTAATAATATTGAAGGTTCTGCTGTTGCTCGTGATTTAGCGAGTGTTCTTGCAAATTCAAAACAAGCAATGAGTATCTTAAAAAGTGGACATCATAAAATTAGAATGGATAAACAATTTTGTTTGTTGGTTGAATAACAAAAAAATGTAATTTATTATTATTTTGTGGTTAAACACTATAAAAAATGTTCATATCAACTATGAGTTAAACTATTTAATTTTAGGCCTTAGCAATTCTATTGATGTTTTAAAACCAAATTTCTATAGAAATATTATAAAAAATAAATTAATAAAAGCTATTGAAAATTATTAAATAATAAAAACAATTATATTTAATATTAGAATACAAGATAAAATGAAGATTCTATTAAAAAAATACTTAGATGATAAATGTATCGTAAAATAATAAAAAAGAAGCTCTATACAAAGTAAAACCTTACATTTTTTTAATGATGTAGTTTTTTAGTTTTCTTTTAAAAGTCGCTATACATCTACCTAAATTGTTTCTAAAATCTTTATATTTCGCTTTAGTTTCGCTTTAATATTTGTTAAAACCACAATAAAAAATATTAATATGCGTTAATAATTATACAAGTGTTAGTATATTTTAATAAAATATTTTTATATTTGTTGAATAATAAAAAACCATAAAAAAACTAATGGAAATAACAAGAAATAATATTTTAGAAACACAAACCAAACAAGATAAATGGTTTGATGATATTATTTTAGGATTACGAACTGATGAGCTACTAAAAAACACAGGACTTCTTGATAAAGAAAAAGAAAAAATGTATAATGCTTTAATAAAAAATGACTATTTGCAAATAGCTAAATATGCACAAAACCAATTACATAAAGATTTAACAAAATTAATAATATATAGTTTTTTAATCGAAACCTTAAAAAGAGAAGCTAATACAAAAAAGATAGCTTTTGATTATTCATCTAAAGGAGTTCTTGTTTGGGCAGTTATAAATGATGATGATGAGAAAACCGAAGATGCACTAATATTATCAGAAGCAAAAATAAACTACGAATTAGCAGATAAGTTTGATTACCATATTTCAACAACCATTGTTGAAGATAGTGATAATATTAGTATTCCTAACCAATACAAAATAATAGAATAATGCCAAATTTTCTAGAACATCTTAGAAAAAGCAATGAAAATTTAGTGTTTTTAGAAAAAATTTCAAATTTTGATAATTATTGGGATTGGAAAGTGACCGTTTCGTTTTATGTAGCATTACATTTAATAAACGCACATATTGCAAAAAAAATAGATGCACATTACAGAAGTCATAATAAAGTTGAAAATGCGATAAATCCTTTTAATGAAATATCGCCAACTAAATTAAACGATGATATTTATA
>Ga0256845_1001855_pt1 | contig 16338 bp, 16 predicted proteins | sample RiftiametaG_FD_189101 | JGI IMG/M metagenome (GOLD analysis project Ga0256845, IMG submission 189101) | Tube worm associated microbial communities from hydrothermal vent at the East Pacific Rise, Pacific Ocean - Riftia | ecosystem: Host-associated > Annelida > Integument > Unclassified ...
GTGTTTTCAGAACAGGTGTGTTCGATGGGAACCAGCGGGTGTTTGAACCGGGAGAGCAATTCGTTTTCCTTGCTGCCAGAGTTACTGCTACAGGAGATATTGTTGTGTTCCCGCCAGTACTCCCTGCGGAAAGCACATTTGTTGAAGAACACGAATTTCTTGGTGACACCGAAACCTTTCTTGAACTTACCCGACGGTTTCCAGATTGAGGTGAAGGCCTCTGTTTCCAGAGGCCCTCAATGCACAACACACAACGGAAATATTTAGAATGTTGCCTTTATTGACGCCCATGTGGCTCTTGCAAGAGCCGAAACACCGGTGTCAATTTTGTAAATCTCATCTGTATTCATGTTGCTCACCCAGAGATACCCGTCGCTGTCGAAAGTAATACCGTGGGCAGCAGGAAGAATCGATGAGCTTATTGAATCAACCGAGGTTCCATTTCCGTTGTAAACACGAACAGGATATTCCGTATCATTGCAGGCATACCACCACTTGTTGTTTTGATAGGCAATGTCGTAGAAATCTATTCCCAGTTCAACCATGAACTCGGGGCCTGTCTGTATACCTCCTGAATAACTGTAGATCTCAAGACACTCCTTCATAGTCTGTGCGTCTACACCCGCACCATAAATTCTATTGTTTCCCGTAGCGAGACCGGTAACCTCCCGGTCGAGATCGCTACCTCAACAATCGAGGTCAAATTGACCCAGATATGCTCCTGAATTGTTGTACCTGTAGCAATACGAGTTGTTCTGTGAAGGCATTGTTGTCATTATGATGTAAACCGTGCTGTTGGCGTAGGTGAGGCCGGTTGGCACTCTGTTTGAGTTGGCACAGTACCATGAATTCTGAACTGCTCCCGTAGATGGATTAACCTGGTAGGCGTACTCGATAACACCATCCACAGCCCAAAGAGAGCCATCTCCGAAGCCAAGCCCGGAAATGTTCGTGTCTGGAGCGTCAATTGTCGCGACTATTTCATAATCTGCAAAACTGACACCCGCGCACACGAGAAAGATAAATACCATAAGTTTCATGAAAACCCCTTTCGTGTTGTGCAATCAATAGATAAGGAGTTCGGGCGTTGGGGTCAATGGAATACTGGTGTTCTACAGTTCTTGCTGAAATCGATTTTCCTGTTATTATAGACACTGGGAGAAGGTTATTGGTTTTCAACGAAAGAGGAATACAATGAAGGATGTGCTTCTTGTTTTGATGCTTGTTGTGCTGGCACCGCTGGCTTTTGCAGATAATACTGTAACATACGGCTGGGAAGGTACTCAAACTGTAATGGGGAACTACGGTGACATTATCTGTACCATAGACACAGACCCAATTCACGGTGGTTCACAGTCTCTTAAACTTGTAGATGATGCCGCATCAGGAACTCCTCAGGCATACGTGGGCTGGGTTGTAGGTCTTTCAGACGGTGATCAGGTAACGGCTTCTTTCTGGCGATACGATGTAACGCCAGCCGCTGCACCTTCATGCAGAATCTGGGGTGGCTGGAACGACGATCCTGCTGATATCTACAACTACGGAGGCTCTGCAAGCGGTCAGTCTGATTACGGACCAGGTACCGGCTGGGATCAGGCTGAGTTCACATGGACCGTTGAGGGCGGGCACACAGGGATCGTGATACAGGTAAGAACCTATTCCAGCGCCGGCGATACCGTCTGGATAGACGATATAACCATAACTGCGCCGGATGGTGCCGAGATACGCACTCCAGATTACACCATGGTTCTGGTTCCTCATACGTGGGCATCTATAAAAGCTACTTTCTGACGGAATACAAAGGCAAGAAGCCGGGGCCTCAGGTTCCGGCTTTTTTTCAGCTTCTGTTTTTCCTGCAGAATCACAGACAGTTACCATTTACAACACTTCCGTTCTTTCCTTCCGTTCCGTATAGTCTGTAGTCGATCTCAATATTTTCAGGGGGAATGGTATGGCGGAATTTGAACTGAATCAGGGTGAAAAAGTTTTCGCAGATACAAACAGGTTCACGCTGCAGGGTAGCGAGGTTAAATTTCCGGCATACACCAGGTGCATAATCACCAATCAGAGGTTTGTATATTTCGATTATGGGAAAATGGCTGCACTGCACTTATTCCTGGGCCTTGTAAGATACTTTGTTAAGGGAAAACCAGTGCGTTTTCCGCTGAATGAAGTTAAGCTTTGCAGGGGCCGCTATGCAAGAAATACAAGAACACTTAGCATTTCTGTTGCAGACGGCAGGAAGATTCTTTTTGATGATTTCGACAAAACTCTTCACTGGCTCAAAACTGTTCTTGAGCACAACGGTATGAGCCTGCTTCAAACAGGTGAAGAAAAGTGGCGTATCAACACACGCTGAGAAGCATTTGCAGTTTGTTGCGCCAAAACTAGTTAAAGTTATCTTCAAGCTGTACACAGTATTCGAATGGAGGATCATTGAAGAAGATATTCGCGTTTTTGTTAATTCTTATTGTTCAGATCTGTTTCGGCGAGGTGCTGTTCAGCGATGATTTTAACGACGGCAATGACAATGGGTGGACTCATCTAGGGGTTGCTGCTTTCCAGGTGATTGACGGCAGATACTTTGTTCACGCACAGCAAAGTCGCGGCCTTGGCAAATCTCTGAATGGAGATCAGTCCGGTGTAATGAGCACCGCCGATTACTCTGTACTGTGCAGTCTGGTTATGGAGTGCGGCCGGGAAAGTGGTCTCATCGCGAGGTATACAGGTGATGATCAGTGGTATTACCGTATGGTTGTTAAGCCCTACTCTTCAAGGGTACTTCTGGAAAGAAGAAATGATTCAGGGCCGTCAGTTGTGAAAGATCAGTGCAGTTTTACGCTTGTTGCAGGTTCGGATTACTGGATTCGTCTTGAGGTGGAAGGTAATTCTATAAGGGGAAGAATCTGGGATGGATCGTTAGACGAGGAACCGGAAAACTGGATGCTCACCGCAACAGATGCCCTTCAGGGAGAGGCCGGATCTTTCGGCCTGTTTGCCTCAGGTTACGGCAAGATTCCGTGGAGCAGTATTTTTGACGATGTTATAGTGTCTGTACCTGCCGGCCAGCAGTTGTCATCTGAAACATGGGCAACAGTAAAAACCAACAGCAGTGTTCAGTGAACAAAAGAAATCTGGGGACGCCTGATGAAGAGGGAAGAAGTGTAGCAAGAGCTGCCGGGCTGCTTGGTGTACTTACTTTTGTGAGCAGAGTACTGGGTCTTGCCAGAGATGTGGCGCAGGCTGCAATTCTTGGTACCGGCATGGCTGCCGATGCTTTCACAATAGCGTTTATTATTCCCAATATTCTTCGCCGTCTTTTCGGTGAGGCAACAGTTGCTTCGGCCCTGGTACCTACCTATACGGAAATACTGCTAAAAGAGGGCAAAGCGGAAGCCGGAAAACTTGCAGGAAAAATACTTACCTTCACTGGAACTGTTCTTCTGGCAGTTGTGCTTCTGGGTATGCTTCTGGCTCCCGTATTAGTAGATGTATTCGCAGCAGGATTCAGTAATACCCCCGGGAAAACAGAGCTTACTGTCCAGCTTCTCCGCCTGCTGTTTCCATACATACTGTTTGTGGGTATTGCTTCTGTGTGCATGGGTATTCTGAACAGCCACAGACACTTTCTGGCCCCCGCACTCGCGCCTGTTCTGTTCAATATTTCAGCTCTTCTGGGGCTTTTTGTTCTGGCCGGAATGTGGAAGGCTGACATGCCGGTGTGGGCGTATTCCACAGGTGTACTTGTTGGCGGTGCTCTTCAACTGCTTGTACAGGTACCTTTTATGAAAAGCAGAGGAATCAGTTTCCGTCTTGATTACTACTGGAAAGACCCGGGGTTCAGAAAGGTTTTGAAACTGGCAGTTCCAGCCCTAATAGGTCTTCTGGCTGCAGAGGTTAACATACTGGTCGATCAGCTGATTGCCTCTCTTCTGGGCGATGGTAGCGTGGCAGCTCTGTCTTACGGTCTGCGTGTAACTCAGGTTCCACAGGGAATTTTTGCAATCGCTCTCGCCACTGCGCTGCTTCCCACACTTAGCAGACAGACAGCCCTGGGCAAACTGGATGAGGCAGGCAGAACTCTTGGTTTCTCTACACTTGTAATCAGCGGAATTATGCTTCCAGCGGCACTTTACCTGGTTGTGATGGCCGAGCCTGTTGTAAGAGTTATGTTTTTCAGAGGTGAGTTTTCAGACACTTCCCTCAGGCTTACAGCAGCATCACTGCGCTTTTACTCTATAGGCATGGTGTTTTATGCTGCGGTGAAAATAACCGCCCCTGTTTACTACGCTCTGAAGGATACGAAAACACCGGTTAAGATTGCCATAGGATGTATGGGTCTGAACATAGTTCTGAACGCCGGTTTCACATATCTGTTTATGCGTACTGGTATTGTTGAACCTCTGGCCGGGCTTGCTCTTGCCAGCAGTGTTTCATCCATGGTAAACCTGCTGCTTCTAAAGAAATACCTGAAAGGCAGAATTGGAAAAGCCGGAGTTCGGGCAAGATCATGGTCAGCACTTGTATTCAGCGGAGCTGGAACTCTGCTTCTTCTCCTGTACCTGAAGCCTGTTGTTTCAACTTTTGCACAGTCTAGTGTTGTGTCTGGAGCGGTTTCTCTAGGTTTGTCAGGTATTTTTGTAATGCTTGTGGCCATCGGTCTGTTCTCTTTCACTGGAGGAAACCAGGTAAGGCAGACAGTTATGAAAGTGATCAGGCGGCGTGGCAGCTGATTCTCTTAGAAGCGCTGTATCAACGGCTCCCGACCTTCCCGGTGTGTACAGCTTTCTGGACCACAGGGGAAAAATACTTTACATAGGGAAGGCAAAAAGCATAATCATCCGTCTTCGGGGCCACATTTCAAACCCTGGAGACCTGAGACACAGAATACTTCTGGAGAAGTCTGTTACCGTTCAATGGACTGTAACAAGAACAGAACTTGAAGCACTTATCCTTGAAGCCGAGCTTATAAGAAACAACAAGCCACCGCTGAATGTGGATCTTCGAAGCTCAAACCGATACCCGTGGCTGGAAGTTACAACAAACGAGGAATACCCCAGACTGATTATAACCCGAAGTCCAGACAGGTCACTGAACATTCCACGTTTTGGTCCATACCCTGATGCTGGAAATCTAAGATCTCTCGTTGCTTTTCTGCTTGAATTATACCCGCTTAGAAAGTGCACAACAGTGTATTTGAAACACCGTGAACGACCGTGTCTTCTTGGGCAGCTTGACAGATGCCCTGCACCATGTACTACCCATGACAAGAGCAGATATACCCAGAGGGTAAACAAAATTGTTTATATGCTTCAAGGGCACTGGGGCAAAGCGCGCAGGGAGATATATCAGCAGATGAAGCAGGCTTCAGCAGGCCTGGAGTTTGAGAGAGCAGCAGATTTGAGAGATCTGCTTAAAAGACTGGATTCATTCGGCTGGCCAACACCCGAATCGGTGCGAGATGCTGTATCGCGGGATGTGATGGCAGTGAATGGAAACTGGGGCATCATCATTCAGGTAAGGAACGGAAGGTTCATGGGAAGCCTGAGACTTCCTTTTGGCTCCAGGTGGAAGTATGCGTCAGAGGCAGAAAGAATTTCCATCCTGCTGCGCTCTTACTACTCTGAGACAGGGGATATACCGAGGCAGGTGTTGCTTGCATGCGAGGTCGAAGATTCTGATGTTCTCACACAGTGGCTCAGAGAAAAAAAAGCGGGAGCGGTTGATATACTGGTTCCGGAACGGGGAGACCTGAAATCTCTTACAGATGTTGCTCAGAAAGATTTGAAACACTTCCTTCTTAAGCTGGAGTGGAAGCATCCCGCAGGGAGGGTAGAGCGGCTGGAAGCAGCGCAGGAGGCTATTGCGGATATACTTGGGCTGGAAGCTTCTCCCAGGTGGATGGTGTGCCTTGATGCGTCTACCATACAGGGGCACGCTTCAGTCGCGGCGATGATCAGTTTCCGCCTCGGAAAGCCAGACAAGGATGGCTACAGAAGGTTTTCCATGCCTGATGAAATAGCGCAGAATGACCCGGCAATGATAGCAGATGCTGTTTCCCGGTTTGCATCTCACCTTGAGGAAGAACACCCGGATGTTTTTCTTATTGACGGTGGAATAACCCAGCTGAGAGCTGCCTTCAGCGCTGGTGGGCAGCTGATGCCGAAAACAAGGTTCGTTTCCATCGCGAAGAAAGAGGAGATTCTTCTGACAGCACCGGAAGAAGAGGCAATAAAACTGCCGGACAATGCCCCCCCTCTGCTTTTGCTAAAGGCAATGAGAGACGAAGCTCACCGATTTGTTATCACATTTCACAGAACAAAAAGGGCAAAAAGCTACTTCCATTCTGCGCTGGACGATGTGCCGGGAATAGGTCCTGCGCTGAAGGCAGCCCTTCTTAAGAAATTCGGCAGTGTCGCAAGGATCGGTGCCTCGACGCTGGAAGAAATTGCTTCAGTGCCCGGTGTTGGCAGAAAGAAAGCACATGCTGTGAAGAAGGTTCTGTCTTGATAACACTGCTTATTCTTGTTTCTCTTACCCCGATCTCAGGCGTTGTATCCGGAGGCAGGGAAACAGCATTTTCCATGGAAGAGGGGCTGCTGCCTCTTTTACTATGGAAATACGAACCCTCGATTCCAACTGACAGGTCTGGTACCTTCACGGAAATTGTATTCCACAGTCTGGGCAAACAGAGCTTCCGAGTTGTTTCATCAGGTGAAACTGCGGGGATACATCCACTTGCAGCATCAAATATACGCGAGAACGGTTATACCTTCATGGCATCTGCAGGGGATATCCTTGCATACGGTATAAGAAGAGAGCAAACAGCCAGCCATGCGCTGAGCTACAAAAATGTTACAGTTGATTTTCGCGGTACGCCGTTTGAAGACGTTCATGCAGCCGGTGAATACAGAGACAGCCTGTTTCTGATTGCCGCCGCCAGTAACGCATCGGTGTTTGCGATTTCTTTTCCCTTTGGAGACGACTTTAGAGCAGGACCGGTATATCTTAGAAGAAGGCAGGAAGGAGAACTGTGGCTTAGAGCAAAGGCCAGCTTCGGTCCTTTCTGTGTGGTATCTTTTCCTGCAATCGACGAAAACACCTGTTACAGACGAGCGTACGGCACTGTGAAGCTCGACAGAGCACAGCTTGTTTACGGCTGGAACGGAGTAAACCAGTTTGCCAGGCTGTTGCTGAGTACAGGAAGACTAAGAACTGAACTGACCATGCAGGAACCGGGAGCAACTATTGTATACCGCCCTATGGACAATTTGCTGTTGATTGCTTCATGCAGTGAAGGAGGCTGGTTCCAGAGTGAAATACAGAGTGAGTTCCATGGAATTGTCGCCGGAGCTGATATTATCAGGTACCCTGGTGGCTCATTCGGCTGTGGTGTGTGTGCCGGTATTGCAATGGGAAGCAATACTATAGACCAGCAGCTGCAAATTGAACACCCTTGGATTTCAGAAAATGCGGTCAGCTCTTTCAAGTATTAGTATATTCGGTGCGTTAACACTATGAGCGATGCCGGGATGGTGGAATTGGCAGACACAGCGGACTTAAAATCCGCTGCCCCACAAGGGCGTGAGGGTTCAAGTCCCTCTCTCGGCACCACTCTGGAGGAAAATGTCTGAAATAAAAAAACTTCCGGATCATCTGATCAATCTGATTGCCGCCGGGGAAGTGGTTGAAAGACCGGCTTCTGTGGTAAAAGAGCTTCTGGAGAACGCACTGGATTCCGGGGCTACAGAGGTAGAGATAGAGCTTGAGGCTGGAGGCCGGAAACTGATAGCGGTTCGTGACAACGGCTCGGGTATGGGCAGACATGATCTTCTGCTTGCCATTCAGCGGCATGCCACAAGCAAAATATCAGCTCCTGCCGATCTAAACGATATCACAACACTGGGTTTCCGTGGAGAAGCCCTTCCCAGCATAGCCAGTGTTTCAAGAATGACAATTCTCACCGGCAGGGAAAACAGGGGATGGAAACTGTCACTTACCGGTGGCAGGGTAGACACCGTAGAACCTGCGGCAAGAACCCGCGGAACAACAGTTACAGTGGAAAACCTGTTCTTTAATCAGCCTGCGAGAAGAAAGTTTCTTCGTTCAGAGTCAACAGAGCTTGCATGGATCGAGAAGATAGTTACAGGTGCTGCTCTTTCCAGAATCGATTGTTCCTTTCTGCTTCAGCACAACGGGCGAAAGGTATTCACACTTCCAGTTACCGATTCGGTTGCCGGAAGACTGCGAGACAGATACGGGCTTTCAACGGGGGATAGATGTGTTGAATCAACCGGGCAGAGTGAAGGTGTTTCGGTAAAGCTTACCGTATTTCCAGACAGAAGATGGGCAAACAGACGGCACCAGTTCACACTGGTCAACGGAAGACCGGTTACCTCGCTTCAAATCAGTATACCGCTGCGTGAAGCGTTTTCCGGGCCTGCAGGAGATCCTTTGATTGTTTGCGACGTTACGGTGGATCCTTCTCTGGTAGATGTAAACGCCCATCCGGCAAAGAGGGAAGTTCGATTCAGAAAGCCGTTTCAGATAGAGTCTGCAGTGAGATCTGCAGTTCCGGGAATTGCGGCACACCGGATAGACAGCACAGTTTCCGCAATATCTGCCACTGGCCAGTCCCATGTTTCCTATTCAACAGAGGCGTACACAAAACGGAACCGTGTTCCTCCTGGAGCCTACCAGACAGCAATGAATTTTGAAACTCAGGTAAAACGCGAAACACCGCCTGAAAACACAGTAAATCACTGGGAAGACTCTGTTGAAATGATCCGCATCGCTGGATCTTACCTTGTAACGGAAACAGCCACAGGTCTTCTGATTGTTGATCAGCACGCTGCTCACGAAAGAATCCTCTACGAAAAGATCATAGAGTCTGTTAAAGGAGCAATGTCCGCAGGACAGCAGAGGATGCTTCTTCCAGAGGAAATTACCGTTGATGAACAGGAAAAACACATACTCAAAGTTTACAGTTCCATGATAAAGCAGGCCGGTTACGATTTCAGAATTACCGGAGACACTCTGGAGCTGCTCAGTGTGCCGGTTGGTATAAAAAGGGGAACCGAAGCTGTAAGAGAAGTATTGAAAGCTCTGACAAAGGGTGTTGATGTTTCCGAGACTGAAGCGGAAAGAATAGCGTCAGCAAGCGCGTGCGCTGGTGCAATCAAGTTTGGTGATAAAATCTCCATTGCAGAGGCAAGGAATCTTTTCCACACACTGTTCACTATGAAGGATCCATTTCACTGCCCCCACGGGAGACCCACAATGATAGAGCTGCCTTTCAGCGAGCTGGAGAATCGCTTTGGAAGATAGAATTCCGGTTATCACAGGATGCACGGCAGTGGGAAAGACTGAAGCAGCGATGTTCATCGCAGGCAGCAGACCAATTGAAATTGTGAGCGCCGACTCCAGGCAGCTGTACAGGGGGATGAATATAGGCACAGCGAAACCTTCAGCCGATGAGATGAAGAAGGTTCCCCATCACATGATTGATGTTGCTGATCCCGATACGCTTCTTTCTGCAGTGTGGTATGCTGAAAAGGCGATGGCGGCGATTAACCACATTGTCGAGAGAGGTGCAATCCCCCTTGTGGTGGGCGGTTCCGGCCTGTATATCATGTCGCTTGCAGGTCTTCTTGATTCGCTTCCATCCAGAAATGATGATCTCAGAATGGCTCTTTCGTCAATAGAAAATCAGGTTCCAGGGGCGCTTCATCGTCTGCTGACAAGCCTGGATAGCAGGGAAGCAGCACGAACAGGAAACAAAGACATGATCAGGCTGGTCAGATCCCTGGAAATAGCTCTGCTCAGCGGCTCTAAGCCATCAGAACTCAAACAGGGGGGGAAACCGGACAGCAGATTCAGGTTCGTCTATATAGAGAAAGACAACACCGCTCTTAAACAGGGAATAAGCACAAGAACATCAGCAATGCTCTCTCTCGGGCTGGTGGAAGAGGTAAAAGTGCTGCTGAATAGCGGTTACAGCCGTGATCCGGTTCTGGGAGCTACAATAGGATATACGGAAATTATTGACTATCTTGAAGGACAGTGTTCCCTTCAGGAGGCTGCCCGGGCAATTGAAACCCACACATGGCAGTATGCCAGACGGCAGAGAAACATGTTCAGGCGCCTTCCAGGCGTAATATCAGTGAGCAATGACCCGGTGGAGGTTGAAACTGCACTGTTTGGTGAGAGGAGAACTCATGGATAGAGATAAGGATTTCAATGCTGATCATCTGCCCCTGGAAGAGATACTGATTGAGGATATTGATGGTATTGAAGCACCCGAAAACTGGACCAGGGAAGATGGTGATGATTCTCCGGAAAAACCTCCGGTTGTAATTGAGGAGGGCAGGGGTTACTCTCTTGTGGGAAACCACCGTTCAGTGTGGAATTTAAAAAAAGCAGGGAAACTCATGGCAAAGTGTCTTGTTGTAAGAAGCAGCGTTCATGTGTTGCCCGCCCATCAACTGATAGACAACTGCACAGAAGAAGCCATGCTGTTCGAGGGCATTCTAAGGCGCGATATCGTACCCAACAGAAGCCGTCTTGCCGATATGATGGGTTATTCAAGGGCAAGAATCACCCAGCTGCTTAACCAGATGAAGCTTCCTCTGAACATCCGCCAGCAAGTTTTGCTTACCGATGATATCAGTGAATTCAAACTCAGACCGCTTTTAAAGATCGTAGACGATAAGCAGAGACTGCAGGCAGGATTTAAGAAACTCATGGAAGGTAAATTGTCCGGCAGGCAGATGGCTGTCTTTACAAATTCGGATGGTTTCCAGGATTCTCTCGCAGGTACTGCAGAGACTGAACCGGAAACACAGCATTCCAGTGTTCCGAAGGGCAACACGGGCAATTCGATTGCGGAACTGGAAGAGGTTTTTGCTTTGGAAGAATCAGAAGAGAACCCGGATAATACTGATATTGCTTCAGTGTCCGGAAAAACTGTATCACCGTTAAACATGGCTTCTGTTCTGAAAGAGCTGGGCAATATAAGGCAGGCAGGGTGGAGGGTAAGAGCTGCTGAATACATGCTGCCAGCGGTAGAGATGGAGTTTCTTGAAGGTGTGTCAAAACTGCGCTCAGGTCTTTATCAGGAAGCAACTGACATAATGGAGAACATTGTTTCCCGTGATCCCGATCATCATCTTGCATGGTTCTATCTTGGAAGGTGCTCACACCTTACAGGCTCATTACAGGAAGCCGAAGAGTATCTTAGAAATGCAATTTCAGGAAATCGTGACAACCCGGACTACCTTGTAGAGCTGGCCGTGGTTCTCGAAAAATTAAAGAGACATTCAGAGGCAGAAACCTTTTACAAAAAGTCTGCAGCTATAAGAAAAGCGCTGGCCGCCGGAAAATGAAAAAAATTGCGTTTGTGAGTGTTCTGCTGAGTGTGTCGTGTGCTAAAATTGTGGCTCCCTCAGGAGGCCCGGTTGATGATATTCCACCGGAAGTAGTTTCTATTCAGCCTGAGCCGGGGTGTGTGGAAGAGCTGCCGTCAGAGATAATCATCTGCTTCTCCGAGAAAATACAGGGCTCCGATGGAAGTGTACAGGTGTACCCGAATACTGGATGGGAAGCGGAAACACACGGTTCTGAAATATCTGTTTCCGATGGGGTGGGAGGTGATATTGTGATAATAACGCTTTCATCAACAATCGAAGACCTCAGGGGAAACAGGATAACCAGCCCAAAAACATTTGTTTGGAACACTGTTCCTGCAGACAGCTTTGCAGAGGTTACGGTAAACGTTGTTCGTGATGGAGCAGGAGGCGTTACTTCCAGTGCACGGTGTGATTTTTTCCTGTATCCCGATTCCATGTTTCCGGAAATTACACGGTTTCCTGACAGTCTTGGAGTTGTAACAGCCGACTGGCTGACTCCTGGCGATTACCGTGTTGTGTGCTACGAAGATATTGATCAAAGCCGAAGGTGGAATCCGGATCGGGAGCCAGGATACGAGGATAAGATATCTCTTCATCCGGGCAGCATAGAGGAAATGTCCATGACAATGACCATAGTCGACAGTATTGGCCCTCGTATTTCCGATCTGACAGTTGTAGACGGGTGGCATGTCCAGCTTTTGTGGAATGAACAACTGGGCCCTCTTGATGAAGGAACTCAGTCAGTAACAATCACCGGGCCGGACAGTGTTCCCGTTGCAGTTTACGGGTTGAACATATCGCAGGGAAGAAGCTCTACAGGAAGAGTGACAGTGTACACAGGTCAGCTTTCCGACACTGTGTATACCATTGCAGTAAACGGCATTAAGGATCTTGCCGGAAATCCTTCTCTGCCGGATACACTTGAATTCTGGGCCGTGGATTCTCTTCCGGAAACACACCTTGCTGTTCAGTCGGGATATCCGGAAAATGGAGGGATTGATGTTCCGCCTGCGGGACCTTTCTACATTTCCTTTACTGACTGGGTGGATGAAGCTGCTGCAGAATCTCTTTACACAGTTACAAGAGTTGCAGACAGCACAGAGGTTGCAGGCGAGTTTGTGCGCACTTCGGCAACGTCATTTTCTTTCACACCGGAAAAGGAACTGCTGGGAGAAAGGCAGTATCGTATTGATTTCACTTCCGGGCTGATATCTCTTCAGGGGGATTCTGTAAGCGGTGAAAGCTGGGTATTTGTTCCTGCATGGAGCGAGCAACCCGGCATAATATCAGGTACTGTCACAGGAACAGGTGCATCGGTTGTTACCATAGTCGCCACTCCTGCAGGAAGTGGTGGTAATATTCTGTCCGGCGAGTACACAACAGGCAGGTACATGCTTGGTGATATCCAGGGAGGCAGGTACACCGTTTCTGTATTTGTAGACAGGAACTCTGACGGTATGTGGAACCCGGGCGAACCCTACGGCGCATGGCCGGGAGTTGTTGAGGTATATCCCGGTGTAGAAACAGAGAATATCAATATTCAGGTGGTTCCCTGATGGTATTCAACCCGAAGCAGAGTTTCGAAAACACAACTTGTAACGCATGTGGAATCTGTTCCCTTGTGTGTCCTGAAGGTTCAATAAAAACAGATGAGTCCGGTGTTGTCATTTCCTTTGAGTCCACGTGCATTGGCTGCGGTCACTGCGGATGCTACTGCCCTTCCAACTGCTTCAGTCTGCCTGAAGAAAACTGTGGAAACATCCCGAAAAGCGAGCAGATGCAGAACCTGTTTGAAACAAGAAGATCAGTAAGGCACTTTCAGGAAAGGCAGGTTGATGAGGCGGTTATACGCTCACTTCTTGAACCTGTAGGTTTCAGCCCCACGGGGCAGAATGCTCAGGGCATTGCGGTTGAAGTAATTCTGGGGCGGAACGCAATTCAAAAACTTGTTGTTGATCCTCTTGTGAAAATGGTTCAAATACTTGACAGCTTTCGACTTCTCTCTCTGTTTGCGGGAAAGTCCAGAGGTGCTGTAACAAAAATAAGAAACGGGGAAGACATAATAACCTGGAAAGCACCCTGCATTCTGCTGTTTCGCGCTCCGGCTGGGAACGTTACCGGTAAAACCGACGCAGTTATTGCTGCAGCAATGGTGTCAATGAAGGCGGAGGCGATGGGTCTTGGAACTTTCTGGAACGGTGTTGTTCAGCTTGCATCAGTATTTCTTAAGGTTAAAAGAAGCCATGCAGTTCTTTGTGTCGGGTACCCTTTGTTGAAGAAATATCAGCGTATTCCTGAAAGAAACTGGACCTATGGACGCCAGGGCAGATCATCGTGAAGACCGGGTCTTTCCTCACTTCTTACCATAATGTTTGACCATCCTAGCAAACTTGGAACACTGTACAGAGCCATGTCAATTCTGCTTATTCTGTACTCGTTTCCTTCGGTTTTGTAGAGGCGTCTGAAGCTTCCAACAGAACCATCCACCAGGTAACCCTGCCGAACCGCAGGTCGTCCTTCATACTCCATGCTGGCCAGTGTGGCCTCCGCTCCCGCACCATGTGGAATCTGACCGCCCGGGTAGGCAACCACATTGATCTGTGATGTTCTTAGGCCAAGTCTCCGCTGAAAAGAATTAAGCGCTGGAATAATCTGCTCCCAGTATCGTGATGGAGGGATTCTTGTGAATGAAAGATGGTCTGCAGAGTGGTTTCCAATGCAGTGACCCATGTCTAAAACTGCGTTAAGCTTTTCTTCAGTGTTGTTTCCGAAGGGAACCTTGTCCCAGCTTATGAAGAATACTACACCTCGGCCAAAGTCAGGGTGCTCTTCTATAAAAGTGTTTACTATTGCCACTGCGCAATCAGGATCGATATGCTGCTGGTTATCAGTGTACCTGAAGTTGTCCTCCCAGCCGTCATCAAAAGTTATCATAAGAGGCCGTCTGTTCATGGGAACTCTTCTAAGACCGTCTTCTATGTCAGACGGCAGAATAAGGAAAAAACCTGCGTCGTACAGCAGCTGAAGATCATTTCTCAGTTTGTAGGGAGTTGCACTGTACTTGCTCCGGAAATTCGTAATGTGATGGTATGTAATTACAGGAATACCGCTTGCATAATCCGAAAACTCCGGTGCCGTTCCATGTTCAAGCTCAGGGGCATTGCCTACTACAGGAACAAAACCTGCCAGAATAAGAAGCAGAGCTGTCACAGGGGTATTACCGTGATGCGATCGAGATCGGTGTTTACCTTGCCGTCTACGAAAACGCCTATCTGGCCTGTAGGAGGCACTGCCGTTCGAACCACTTGAACAAGCTGTCCGTTAACGGAAAAGTCTGTGTAGTTCCCGTGAATCTCTGCAGTAAGCTCTACTTCTGTCAGCCTGTACGGCAGAAGCCTTGAAGTCTCAAAGGCATCCAGACCCATAACAGGTATCCAGAGCCCGTTCAAACACCTCTGAATGGTATACTGGCTTCTTCCGTTGACACCGAGCAGAAGAAAATTGTTTTCTCCGTCTGCCCGAAGAACAATTCCAATCACCGAGTGCGGCATGGCATCTGTTACATTGAACACCGCCTGAACCAGACCGTCTTTCACAAGACCTGATGTGCTGAGAAGAACAACAGGTTCGCTGAAATAATGATTGTCTATGTGAAGCGCTCCGTTGTAAACAGTGTACGAAATTTCCGTTCCAAACGGTCTGTCAAGAACACTCTGAAAAGTGCAGTTCATCAGTGTGTCATCCGGCATGGGCGCAACCTCATCCACAGATACAGTGTGAAGTTCTTCTGCTGATACCTGTGTTCCGACGGAAGATGAGCCGACGAAGAAACCGCTGGTCTGTTGGGTGGAACCGCAGGCCATTGCCAGCACGGAGGTAACAATGATGTATATTTTCCTCATGAGAAATTGTCTCCATCTTTTTGAAAGCGACTGAAATAGTGCTGAAAACTATTGTATTTGCCGTGTACTGTCTAGTGCTGTACTCTGCTTCAGGTTGCAACCGAAAACCTGAAGTGCATCTGCCGGCTGTCCGGCAGCCCTCTGCAGAAGAGTTTGGATACGCACATCTGCCTCCTCTGTATCTGGTAATAGAACCGGACTCTCTGGAAGTTCCAGTTGTATGGAATCGCAGTTCACTGCTGTTTGTGAGAACAGTTACCCATGAAACCACTGTTGAATCCGGTGACACTATTCTTTCCGGAACCGACCCTTTCTTTGCTGTGGAAATTCAGAGGCTGGAAATGGCACTCGACATAGCTGAGGTTACAGGAGACAGTGTTGCTGCAGACAGCCTGAAGTTCATGCTCTCAGATTCCTCCTCTATTGTGTTTATCACATCACCTTTGACAGGAACAATCACAGACCTGGCTACTCAGGGAACTACTCTACAGCCAGGGGATACTGTGGCAGCAATTACCGGTGCTCCACCAGACTCTGTTTACATTCTTGTACCTGCCTACAATCACATAAAGTGGCCTGAAGGTCTTGAAGGATGCAGAGCAACAGATCAGGGGCTCAGGTGCACAGGAACATGGCCGGGGGAAACGGCCTTGCTTCCGGGAACATGGTCAGTTCAACAGAGGTTCATCTATGAAGATGACCTTGAATCATTTGTTGTAACCACAGCAGCAGACACAGTACCAGTGACAATCATCGGTTACACGGATACGTCAAAAATTGTATACTCGCCTTTTCTGCTGGATTCTGTAGCTCTTATTCCCTGGTAAACCTGTTTACCCGTGTGTGACATGATGATCCAACACCGTTTTTATCGTAGTAGTTCTGGTGATAATTTTCTGCAGGCCAGAAGTTACCGGCAGGGGAAACCTCGGTGGCAATACGGTAACCGCTGTTTTCAAGAACAGATACCAGCTCGTTAACCACGGAAAGCTGCTGTTCCGAAGTGTAGAAAACGGCTGATCTGTAAT
>Ga0256845_1001856_pt1 | contig 16337 bp, 9 predicted proteins | sample RiftiametaG_FD_189101 | JGI IMG/M metagenome (GOLD analysis project Ga0256845, IMG submission 189101) | Tube worm associated microbial communities from hydrothermal vent at the East Pacific Rise, Pacific Ocean - Riftia | ecosystem: Host-associated > Annelida > Integument > Unclassified ...
ATATAGTGGGAATGATCATGACCACAACGAGGACAAATAAACCCCTTTTGCCATTTTAATTCTTTTAAATAACGGCGACAGGACTCTTCATTGTTAAAGCGCTCTTTCCAATCAAAAAAGCTTATTTCTGCTACTTTCATGCATTTAACCCTCTTTATGGCTACTTATGCAAGTAGTATAACGCAATTATGAGTTAAATGCAGAGGCATGTTATTTAATTCTTTTTAAGATTATACACACTTATGTTTACACCCTCTTAAAACCCTTTTCCCCAAACCACACATAAAAAAGCCGAACTTACATAGTCTAAGTTCGACTTTTTACTAATTCTTATCTAAAACTTAAAGTGTCCCACCAACCCTTTTAAATTGACTGCTAACTTTGCCATGTCTTGGCTAGCTGCAAGGTTTTCTGTTGCCCCTTGCGCGGTTTGATCCGCAGCTTGCGAAATAGATAATATATTCTCGTGCATTTCTCTCGATACGGAACTCTGTTCAGCCGCCGCACTGGCAATATGACTACTCATATCATTGATAACACTCACTGCACTCGTAATTTTTGATAAAGATTCGCCAGCTTTAGCCGTCTCTGATACGCTATTTTGCGCTTCATGTGTACTACTCTTCATAACTTCAACAGCTTCTTGAGTGCCACTCTGAAGTCGTTCAATCATCTCTTGAATTTCAGATGTTGATTCCTGTGTTTTACTCGCTAAGTTTCTAACTTCATCGGCTACAACCGCAAAACCTCTACCTTGTTCTCCAGCTCTAGCGGCTTCAATCGCAGCGTTTAAAGCCAATAAATTAGTTTGATCAGCTATTCCCCTAATCACATCTAAAACACTTCCAATATTAGTGGAATACTCATTCAGCTTATTGATAACGCTAGCGGCTCTTTGAATTTCAGATGCAAGCCCATTAATAGTATTGATATTTTTCTGAACAATCTGTTGTCCGGATGAAGCCTCTTTATTAGCGCTTTGCACTTCTATAAGAGTATTGCTCGCACTCGATGCAACTTCATCAACAGTTGCCGCCATTTCAGTCATCGCTGTAGCAATCATGTCTGTTTGCTCTTTTTGCTGCCCAATACTAACATTACTTTTTAATGATATTGCCGAGGTTTCTTCAGCGGCAGCTGAAAGCTGTTCTGAGCTACTGGATATTTCGATCATCATGCTACTTAATTGACTGCTCAAGCGATTAATACCTTCAGACAACATACCTATTTCATCTTCACTGTGAACATCTACTTTATCCCTTAAATCACCATCGGCAACTTTATTCATAACGTTCAGAACAGCTGAAAGAGGACCGCGAATACTTTTTAATACCCATGCATTAATGCCAGTAGCTACTAGTATGGCAATGATAGCTAAAGCAATCATTAGCGTACGGCTTGATGCGACGTTTTCACTTGCTTCTTCTTTAATGCTTAAATTAAATGCGTTCACCCGATCTGATACAAGAGTCAAATCGCCTAGTGCTTGTTCAGCAATTTGAGCAGATTGAATAAGCTCTGATTTCGCTTTTTGCTTAATGTTTAGCTGTGTTTCTAGAAGCTGTAAAATGCTACTTGAACCTTCAACTAAGGATCTAAAAATCTTTACACTAGTTTGTGTATCATTAAAGTATTCATTATTCTTAGCTGTTTGATTATTTACAACTTGATTAAAACGCTTTGTAAAATCCTGCATCAAAATACTGATTTCATCACTAGCAATATTCACTTGCGACAGTTCTGCAATTGCCAACGCATCTGTAATAGTCACCGTTGCTTCTGTTACCATCGATGACATTCCGGATAGGTTGACCGCCACTGATTTATTTCTAGCCTCATCTGAAAAATCTGATAACAGCGAATCCAATTCATCAGCAGCATCTTCAAACGCCACTTGTTTCTCTATTAACTGAGCTTGTAAATTAAGATCTTCTTGGTGGGATTTAAAGGATTGAGGTATTAACGCAAAATAGTTTTTTACTTTTTTGTGGCTCCTATTAAGTGCTGAGTTAATGCTCTCATGGTTAGCAGAATATTGATCAAGAGTATTATAGGCTTTAGTATTTTTTTTTTGATATTGATTAAACTCACTTTCAAAACTAGGCAATTCGCCAGACTCGACCGATTGATGGTAATTATTTGCTTGAACACTTGCCTTTAGTAAACTAGTCATCACATTACTCGTTTGTTGCAACATCGGTGTTGACTCTTCAGTGACCCGAATTAATCCATCATTGATTCTATTAACGCTCAACAAGCCATTGAAAACTAGCATTGCCAAAAGAGCGATTGTTAATATAGCACCTCCAACTATACGTGCCGTTACTGTTAAGTTCATAATTGTCTCTAAATACCGTTCTTTAACGCAAGTATTAAAGCCACTCCTTTGGTCTATTTAATCAATGTTTTCTCTATTAAATAAAGATTAGACCTAAATCTAACAGTCTGCCAAATATTTCTGGTTACCCTCTTTTGCTGTGTTTACCTTGAATTAGCCTTAACATTAAGATGTTGTTATCATCCTAAGTAAATAGAGGTCTTTGCACGAAACATATGACAAGTTAAATTAGGAACAACATGAAACCAAATGGAATAAAATTCTTAGCAGTGGCTTGTTTATCAATTATTTACTTATTCAGTAGCTATTCTTATGCTCAAAGCAAAGGAATGGTCAGCTTTGAAAGCTCTTATTCAGTCACAGAAACCAAACAGCGACTTATTAATATTCTAGATAAGAAAGGTTTTAAGATTTTTATCCAAATTGATCACTCTGGTGGTGCAAAGGCTGTGAATATCAACCTTCCCGAAACCCATGTAATTATTTTTGGAAAACCTCAAGTTGGCTCAAAGCTGATGCAATGTAACCCCAGCGTTGCCATCGATTTACCACAAAAAATGCTAATTTGGAAAGAGTCAAACCAAGTGAAGCTTGCGTTTAACTCACCAAAATTTTTACAGAAACGACATCAAATGGATGGTTGTGAGCCTCTTCTTAAAAAAATTAATAGTGTGCTCAATAAAATAGCAACAAAAGCAACAAGCCCAAAAACAAGCTGAAAAAAAATAAAGAATACAAACAATTATTGATGAAGGATTAAAAATGGAAAAAGCATGGTTTAGAAATTATCCAGCTAGTTGCGCTAAAGAAATAGATGTTAATATTTACCAATCAATGGTTGAAGTCTTTGACAATGCTGTTGATTTGTATGGTGATAAGATAGCATTTCAAAGTTTCGGAAAGGATCTGAGTTACTCTGAAATAAATACCTTATCAGACAAGTTTGGTGCCTACTTACAAAATGAACTAGGTATTAAAAAAGGCGATAGAATCGCTGTTATGTGTCCTAATACTTTCACTTTCGCTATTTCAATGTGGGCAATTATTCGAATTGGTGCCGTTCAAGTCAGTATCAATCCTCTTTATTCTCCCCACGAATTAGAGCATCAACTTAAAGACGCAGACGTCGAAAATATTATTATCTATTCAGCATCAACGCCAACTCTTGCAGAAATCATTGAGAATAGCCCGATTAAACAGGTGATAGTTGCAGAGATCGATGACTTAGTTGATCTTGGATTACCTAATACGCCAACCGATCCGAGGCTAGAAAATACAATTTCATTTGTTGATACGTTAACCAAAGGCGAACAACATCAAATTTCAATTCCTAGCTTATCTCATTCAGATTTAATCTTCCTGCAATACACAGGCGGAACCACTGGCCTCTCTAAGGGCGCGATGTTGAGTCACAGCAATATAATCGCCAATGTTTTACAGTTTTCCGAAACCACTAAAGATTATTTAGAAAAAGGTAAAGAAATCATAATTACCGCAATTCCTATGTATCATATTTTTGCTTTAACCGTTAATACCTTGGCAAATTTTAGTCTAGGCTCCAAAAATGTTTTAATTGCTGACCCGCGTGATATGGCCTCATTCGTCAAAACTTGGCAAGCAACCAAAGCGACGTTTTTTACTGGTGTGAATACCTTATTTAATGGGTTAATTCATACACTAGGCTTTGAAGACATCGATTTTTCTAGCCTAAAACTAACCGTTGGTGGCGGTGCTCCAGTACAGGAGGTTGTCTCTAAAAAATGGGAAAGTGCAACAGGTCAACGGATCCATGAAGGTTATGGACTATCGGAAACCTCACCAATGGTTACAATGAATCATGCAACATCTAACGGTTATATAAGTGGAATTGGATTCCCGATACCTTCTACCGATATTTCTATTAGAGACGATGATAATAATATTGTTACTGATGGTGAATCAGGTGAATTATGTGTCAAAGGCCCTCAAGTGATGCAAGGATATTGGCGCAACGCTGAAGCAACCGATGAATGTATGACCGCCGATGGCTACTTTAAAACAGGTGATATCGCGTTACTTGATGAGTTTGGTACATTCCATATCGTTGATCGTAAAAAAGATATGATTTTAGTTTCCGGATTCAATGTTTTTCCAAATGAAATTGAAAATGCCGTTGCTAATATGAAAGGACTTTTAGAGTCTGCTTGTATAGGTGTTAAAAATGAGAAGTCTGGAGAATGTCCAAAATTATTTGCAGTTAAAACCGATAACTCAATTACTCAAGAGGATGTAATCAAACATTGTCGAGCGCACTTAGCCGCTTACAAAATACCACGTGAAGTCGTATTTATTGATGAGCTTCCCAAGTCCACTGTTGGAAAACTTTTAAGGCGTGAGTTAAGAAATTTTTAATAACGTTACCTAAATACTCATTCCTTCTTTAAAAAGGAGGAATGAAAAAACTAGCTTTAATTTTCCTCCAACAGTTCAAAAATAAACTGACCAATTCTAGTATTATCAGAATGTCCCATTATCTCGTTGGTTCTAGGACCATAAGCATATAAGTTAACGTCAACACCTGTATGCCCCATAGTCGTCCAACCTGTGTAGCTATGCTCGTTAATAATTTTTATTAGAATTGCTACAAGTTCATTTTCTATTTTACTTTCACCTTTACTACTAACACTTTTAGTCTTTTGTGATCCTGCCTCTAATTTCTTTTCAGTGACACTCAATGGAAAGTTATACTGTTTAAGAGTGTTGATCTCACTTTCAGTTATTTCCATTGTTGAGGCTTTTTTAAATTCAGCGTAAAGATCACGAGATATAAGCGCTAACCGAACAATTTCTTCTGGTGATTTACTAAAAGAGTTAACAACATCACTATTCCACTCATAATACTTCTTGCCATTAACTTCTGTTCCAATCGTTAGCCCTCCCGTCGAATGATCCGCTGTTAAAATAAGCTGTGTTTCACCATCATTTTTAGCAAACTTGAGTACTTCTTGCATGGCAAGTTCAAAATCTTCCATTTCCGTCATTGAGCCAACGATATCCTTCCTATGTCCAGCCCAATCAATTTGACTGGCCTCAATCATTAAAAAGAAACCTTTTTTATTTTTAGATAGTTGTTTTATTGCCGATTTTGTCATCTCAGCCAATGAAGGTGTTTCTATTCTACGATCCATCATTTTATCTAATTGATTTTCAGCAAATAACCCGATGATTTTAGGATGAGTATTCTCCAACAATTCTTTTTTATTAGCTACATAGTTAAAATCTAAAGATTCGAATTCTTTGACTAAATTTCGATCGCCTCTGTAAAAATATTTTTCTCCGCCACCTAATAGAACATCTAGATAAGGTTCATTATTAAACTGATTATCAATAAATTGATCGGCTATTTTAGGATAATCATAGCGGTTAGGATAATGAGCAATAAAAGCGGCCGGAGTAGCACCTGTTAAAGATGAAGTCGCCACTAAACCCGTCGACATTCCAAGTTGTTTCGCTTTTTCTAAAACAGTTAATAATGGTTCTCCTTTTTCCGTTATTGATAAAGTGCTGCTTAATACTTTATAACCTGTCGCATAAGCAGTCGCTGCCGCTGCAGAATCAGTGACTTTACCTCTTTTTCCTTTTGGGTCGGTATCAATGGTTCCTATTAAATATTCATCAAAAGTAGTTCTTTCGACAATTTCTGTTTGTGGATTGTCTTTTAATAAACGATAGCCCTTAACGTAAGCAGGCCCCATCCCGTCTCCTATCATTAATATGATATTTTTTACTGGCTTACTTTTAGCCTCTATTTTTTGAGAATTTGTCTTACAGCTTGATAAGCTAGCAAAAATTATAGTCGCTAGTAACAAAACCTTCGTATTAATAATGTATTTATTTAACATAAGTCACTCATTTTATTAACTAAATTATCCAATTTCTAATTCCAACAACGAATAATTAATTGTTTGTAGTATTTTATTACATATACCAAAAGTTAATTTAACTTTTATTCTATTTGCATGCTACTATTTCCAAAACAGGGAAGCAAAATATAATTAATGTTTAAACCCTATATCATTGCTTTTATTCAATTTTGATCGGATTATCTGTATCTCAGGCAATTATTGCTGAGCAGAAACCAAAAAATCCGTAACAAAAATCAAACTCAAATTCTATTAGATGGAAAAATAACCGAAAAAGTTTGGGGAAAAACTTTAAAAATTGACCTTCAATTATGAAATATTCCCAGGTGAAAACACTAAACCAAGCGTAATCACCCATGTTTATTTATACGAAAATGGCGAAACGCTTTATGCTGTATTTGATGCAAGAGATAAAAATCCAGAGTCAATCTGATATTTTTTATTAGATAGAGACAATGCTTGGCAGATTTAACTGTCGTTATTTTTCAGTAAATTGGGGGGTAAAACATGTTAGTTTTATTAGATAATGGACATAGCGGATTAATTAATGGTGAATACCAAACACTTGGAAAACGTTCGCCGATTTGGAATAATGGATCACAACTGTTTGAAGGTGAATTCAATCGCGCAATTGTTGCAAGAATCATTGAGTCATTAACGAGTTTAGGTGTTTCTTATATTAACATAACCCCTGAAATGAGAGATATCAGACTCATAACACGTATTAAACGAGCAAATGATTTTTATACGAGCAATTGTTTTTACCTTAGTATTCATTCAAATGCTGGCGGTGGAAAAGGGTTTGAAGTTTTTACTTCACGAGGAAATAGTCAAAGCGATAAAATCGCAACATTATTTGGTAAGGAGTTTAAAAAAACATTTCCAAATAAAAGACTAAGAACTGACTATTCTGATGGTGATCTTGATAAAGAAGCTGGATTCTCAATACTAAAACGAACAAGAATGCCAGCCATATTAACGGAAAATTTCTTTATGGATAATGAAGACGAATGTAAGAATATTCTTATGACTAAACAAGGCAGAGACGCGATTGCAGATTTTCATGTCAATGCCATTGTTAGAACCCAAAATGAAATATTTGGTGAGTAACTTTAGACTATCCGATTAAAGCAAAAAACCTATAAAAGCACAGCAACATTTTTAGAGGTTAGCTCACTACCTCTAATAGAGTCATCAAACTTACAGCCATTAATTGTTTGTCGAATATCTTCATTGACGGATCCCCAAAGATAATAACTATGCTCTATTCCACCACCCACTATATCTGAGCAATCTACCTGATGAATTTTATTATGTAACTGATTAGGTCTTGCAGCTCCAGCATGACCTAACCGTTCTATATTGCCTTTGGTATAGTCAGAAATGTACATCGCCATATCCCCTTTGTTAAAATAAATACTTAAATGACGGCAAAGTTGATGGACATTATTCATGGGTTGGGTTCCTTCAAATACAGTATCATCCACATCTGGAGCACACATAAATACATTCTTAAATAACCTAGGTAATACCTCACTTTTATCTTCTTGGATTAAAGAAGATAACGCATTTTGCAAAACAAAATTTCCCATAGAATGACAAAGTAAATGCAACTCTTGCCCACACTCTTTCAAAGACGGATCAAGTTTTAAGGCAGAAACAACATGCTTTGGTCTTAACGTCATTAAGAAATCTCGTAACTTCAAAAATCCACGTGCCACTGCAATACCAGAATCAATAGCATCCTGTCTATCCGAGGCATAGGCTCTACCCTTCATCATGTCACCATTTGATGGCCAACTGAATAAAAATACATTTACAGATTTTTTGTCGTTTTTATCATGAATACTTTCTCGATTTAACATAAGTTCTAACGCCATAGCAGAGCCTACAGCTTCCCACCAACTAACATTAAAACCATGCACATTAATCATAATATCTTGTTTCTTATCCATGATTATTTTTAAATCTCGAAAAAGCATAGTCGAAGCAAGCTGTTCCACATCAAATCCACTTTTACCTCCTGTGGTGACATCTTTATAAGCTTTAATTTTACCTTTATTTTTAACTAGTTTAGTTAAATACCCTGATAAACCCTCACCATCGCCAATTCGTTTATGTTTAGTTCTTTGTAAATAATTTTTTATTTCTTTTTCATCGACGGTTAGCCCAACTTTACCAAAACGCAGGTTACTATTTCGATCAGAGCTAAAGTTTTTTCCGTAATCTGTAGGCTTCCAACGATTAGTTCCCAAGTGATTTCGGTTTGTTGCGTAAAAAAGTGTGATTTTCATATTAAAATTTCTCTATTTATTTTTTATAATTATATCCATTAAGACAAATATCGTTTTATTTATTCAAATTTATTTAAACCACCACGGAATAAATTAGCACTGTTGGTAAAGGTCAAAAGCAATGTTGATAGACCTGCAATAGAGGTTAAAACAAGTTCAAATAAATCGCTAGCCGTTAGTGCAAACCAACTTAATACAGCCACTGCTATAAAAGCAATTAACCATTTATAATTTTGCCACTTACCTAATTCCGCTTGTGTTTGCATATTGGCAAAAGTTTCAGCCACTTCTGCGCTTTTTATAAAAAATTTAAAACTATTATTAATTATAATAAAACGTTCTTTATCATCAAGTTTTATTAATCCTTTCATTGCCAAATCCTCTATTACAAATTTATTACGTGGATTAGGTTTAATGTTATTTGCTAAATGAAATAATTCCAATTTTTCTGAATTACTGCATTTGAACCATTTAAACCGATAAAGAGCCTCAGCATGCAATATCATCAGTTTAGTTTCTTTATATCCTGGATTTTTATTATTAATTTTTTTAGTTGGAAGGTATTTCAATATATAAGAGAGTTCTTTAAAATTTGAACACTCGGATTTCAAATAATTATAATCCAAATTTAAGTAATTTTCGGCGTTAGTTTTAACTTTAAAGCTAGACAACAAACATGACCAAGAAAATATTTCTTCTGTAGATAAATGTATCCCTCTGTTTTGACCCGATCGCATAAATTCTCTTTTGAAAATAGACTTTAGTGTAGTGTATTCTAGGTATAAGTTTAGCGATAGATCAGAATTATGCTTTATTATTTCCACCACCGACTTTAATTGCTCAAAACAAATATCTCTTTTACTAGAATTAAACATTAGGTTGTCCATATCATTAATAAATAAAACACTCTTGTTTTTCTCTTCTTCATAGATTTTGAATAAGTTATTATTTTTGAATAAGTTATTATTTTTGATTAATGATGATTCAACACCTTTTCTTTCGCATTTTTTATAATTAATAACAAGTCTATCATTGATAGTCTGAGTTCTATTAATATTGCTATTTTTAACCAAAGTGTCAATATGCCCTAAGTATTTTTTGGAGCCATAAATTCGTTTTAGTAGAAAATGAAAATAAAAATAAACTAATAAAGTCAAAAACATAAACAATGATACCCATGCTATTATTATTGACATGTTAACTATGGGGCGTTTTACTAAATTACTATTAGATGTTTTGTCAAAATAATTGAGAAATAAGTGTTTTCTTAAGTGTGAATACTGAGTAAAACTTGAAAAATTAGCTTTAAATTGTTGGTGATTTTGATTTGTACTCTTCTTATCTTTAGAATTATTATGAAGCCCTTTACTTTTATAAAGATCTGGGTAATATTCTTCAATAGTTTTATCTGTTTTTTTATCGCCCTCTAACGCTTTAGATTTTTCAACTATGTGATAGTAATTGCGCAAGCCTTGATCAATGATGCTTATGCTAAACTGCTGAATCACTAAGTAACAAATTGCAGACAAAATCGGGACTGAAAAATAGATTACTATTTGATTTTTAATTTCTTTACGCAATTGGTATTGCCATAACAACCATACTAACATACCAATTATTATTGAAATTAAGGGTAAAACAAAAGACACTAACGATACTACGCCCATTAGAACTACAGAAGATACGGCTATTATGTGTTTGTTATAAGGTTTAATTAGCATTTTCGAATTTAGAATATATTTACTTGCATAAAAAGTAATAAATGTACTTATGGCATAAATGAAAGGCACAATTAGAAACAAAGTAATTAGCATAGAGAGAAAAGTATATACATAAACATCTTTAGCATATATTTTTATTGTATCTACTGGATAAAAAACAATTATTGCCCAGGCATTTATACTACTTGGCTTAATCGAAAATTCGTATTTTTTTCCATGATAATAAACTCTTTTACTGACATTACCTTTCAATGAGTTTAGTTGTTGGTAGGAATCTAAGCCGAATTTAACGATATGTTCAGTATCCTCATTATCATCTAGTTCAGCATATAAATTTTCAATTAAAGTAATTTTTTCGTTACTGTGAAATAGTACTTGTCCACTATCTCTCTCAATAACTGCAAATTGGTAATCCTCTTCTAATTTATTTTCTATCGTTAATGATGACATAGAAATATCCGCACCTAGAACAACGGCATCTTTATCAATTTCAGTATTATTTTCTGTATTAAAAGGAATAGAAATTGTTGTTCCTCGTGTTCCATTAGTTAGATTATATAGCCGTTGTATATAGAAAATTAATTCTTTATCCAATTTAATTGAATTTGCTAAACCCTTATTCGATTTTATGTTTTTAAAATAATTCCGGTGAGCAATATTGACAGGTTTAAGGCTACCGATTTCTTCTTTAAATTGAATGCTAGGTAAGCAAAGATCGCCATTTTCATTGGCTACAAATACTAAATGTACATCGGGAATTTGAATCTTATTATTGACTTTTTGGGGCGGCACTTCGTATATCCATTTGGCAGCTAGAGTATCAATATCTTTACAAGGATATGCACTAGTTTGCTTATTATAATTAACTCCCTCAATTTTGTTTACTTTCTTATATTCGAGAAGCTCTACTAGACAGACTTCCCTTCCCATTTTTTCGTCAATAGACGGCTTACATTTCAATGGTTCTTTATTGCTAAAAAATTTTTCATAGTCTAAGAGCTTGCCGATAGATGTCTTTATTTCACTATCTAATTTGGCAGAAAGCTCTATTGAATGTTTAATTGCAGCAGATGATTTATTGGTTAATTTTATTTCATAGGCAATAAATGCAATAATCGCTGAGATCGTAAGCATTGCAACCAATAAGACTGAAATTACATTGACCAAACGAAACGCCTTTCCAAAACCTATATTTTTTTCACTAAGCATTAACTTTGTGTATGCGATAAAGAATATGAAAAATACTAGCAGAGAAATAAACATCCCTAAATTTTCAGATTGAACATCAAAAGGGCTAGAATACAATTTATTTTTGTTCACCAGACCTACAATATAGAGTGCATTGCCTTGTTGAATTGACAATTCGTGATCCATTATAAACGGGTGAATATATACCCTATATTCCTTTCCAGAGATAGTTACTTCGGTATGGGTAGAAAAAGATGGCCCTGATTTATTATTTGCTACTTTATTTTTTTTGCTAATTTTTCCAAGAAAGCCAAAGTCGAATTCTTTTTTATGTGTTTGTAAAAATATTGAACTTAAATTATAGATCCCGATGCTTCCATTTTTATCATTGGCATGGATGATTTCACCGTTTGAACTAGCAATTAATAAACGATCAAATTGCTCGGCCTCCAACTTAAATATTTCATTTACGTTCATTTCGTAGGATAACAATTTTTTATCTTGTTTAAAACAAGTTACAATAAGGTTATCACTCAATTTGAAAGGGCTTTTACCACAATTAACTGTTTCATTTTTACTTTCTTGAAAGCTTTTAAAAATTACGGATGTTTTTTTAAAAAGATTTTTCCCTGATTTACCTTCGCTTTGTTCAAAATTTATAATAATTACTGACTTCAACTGTGCTTCAATTAATTTTATTTTTTTGTCTATATCATGTAATTTTTTAACCGCAGATTCTAATTTTGTTGAAGCGTAGTTGTTAATGTTTTTTTCAATTTTATCCATGATTTCGAGAGATTCATCATTTAAAATTTTTATTTCTTGTTTTAATTTTTTAACAAATTGAGTGTTTTTTTCTTGCTTGATTAAGTCAGTATTTTTGAATACCGACTCAGAATATCGAATTGAGTCTTTAAATTGTGAAAACTTGCGATCAAAATTCTGTGTTATTTTTTCGAGCGTACGAAATAGTTGTAGATTGATAGCAGTGTCTTTAGCCGAATAATTTATAAAATATAAATAAAATAACGTGCCAAATAAAATAAGCCCAACAAAATAAGATAGCCGGTTGGGGCGAGAGGGCTTAGACTGTTCGAAATTATTATCCTTTAACATTCTACATCCTTGTGCTTTATTATTAGTCTTTAATACTTATACTCTTTTATTTGTGTATGATCAAATCTCAAGTTGAGAAGAATCTCTATCAGTACTGGCATTCTTGCCTCTTTATTGTATTGCCTATAAGGACGTAGATACTTAGGATTTGCTGGGAGCAAAATCCTGACACTCCATCCCTGGACATAAAAAAAGCGACCCGAAAGTCGCTTTAGTCACATTATGTTTTTTCTAAATTCTAATGATTAAACCCGCTCAAAAACAGTGGCAATTCCCTGCCCTAAACCAATACACATTGTAGCCACACCTAAAGTAGCCTCTTTGCTTTCCATCAACCTAAGCAGCGTTCCGCTGATTCGAGTACCAGAACAACCAAGTGGATGACCAAGTGCAATTGCACCGCCATTCAGGTTTATTTTTGAATCCATATCATCCAAAATTCCTAAATCTTTCATAACTGGCAAAGCTTGAGCTGCAAATGCTTCATTCAATTCCCATAGGTCGATATCGGATGCTTGTAATCCTGCTCGTTTAAGTGCTTTTTTAACCGCCGGAACTGGTCCATAACCCATGATGGCTGGATCGCAACCTGCCACACCCATGCTTCTAACTTTCGCCAAAGGCGTTAAACCTAAATCTTTAGCTTTTTGTGCGCTCATGATTAACATCGCAGATGCACCATCGGATAAAGCGGATGCATTACCCGCAGTCACTGTTCCGCGTGGGTCAAATACTGGTCTTAAACCAGCTAATCCTTCTTCAGTAGTTTCTGCTCGAATCACTTCATCATAATCAAACATTTTTAAAGCGCCATTAGTATCGTGTCCTTCCATTGCTAAGATCTCTTTTGAAAACGCTCCACTTGTAGTTGCTGCGCATGCTCGTTGGTGAGAATTATAAGCAAAATGATCTTGAGTCTTGCGATCAAAACCGTGCATCTTCCCTAACATTTCTGCAGTTAAGCCCATCATTCCTGAAGCTTTAGCCGCATACTTTGAAATTTGTGGTGCAAAATCAACGCCGTGCATCATTGGCACATGACCCATATGCTCAACGCCACCAACAATAAACATGTCGCCATTACCAGTTTGAATAGCTTGCGTTGCAGAATGAATAGCTTGCATTGACGAACCACACAAACGATTAATCGTTTGTCCCGCAACTGTATGCGGTAAATCTGTCATTAATGAAGCATTTTTAGCAATGTTAAAACCTTGCTCTAGCGTCTGTTGCACACAACCCCAAATAACATCTTCAACTTCTGCTGGATTAACTGCAGAATTTCTATCTAATAAACCCTGTATTAATCGAGCACTTAAAATTTCTGCTCGTGTATTTCTAAACATTCCACCTTTGCAACGACCCATTGGGGTTCTAATTGCGTCGACTATTACTACTTCGTCACTTCCGACTGTATTTAAGTCTGTCATTTTAATATCTCCGAATTCGTTTATGCTCTACTTGAGTGATTAAGCGTTATAAAAGTTTTTGTTGTCTGCTACTAATTGCTTTAATAGCGCAGGAACTTCATAACAAGCACCTAAAGATTTGTATTTTTCAGCCATTGTAATAATCTTGTTCAATCCAATTTCATCCGCATATTTTAATGCACCGCCCCTAAATGGAGGAAATCCAATACCAAATAATAATGCCATATCAGCTTCTTCCGCCGTGGCAACAATGCCTTCATCTAAACAACGTGTTACTTCAAAAATTAGTGGCAACATCATTCGATCAATAATTTCTTGAGCTTCATATTCTTTGCGAGGAGTACCAATTAAGTCAAAGATCCCTTCAACAAAATCTTTTTTTGGACGACCCTTTTTATCAAGGCTGTAGGCATAAAAACCAGAACCAGTTTTTTGCCCTAATTGTTTCTTCTCATAAAGTTTGGCTAATGAATCACCTTCAATAATCGACATTCTATCGGGGAAACCTTCTGCCAACACATCTGCACAGTGATAAGCCGTATCAATACCAACAACATCAAGTAAATAAGCAGGACCCATTGGCCAACCAAATTTTGTCATCACTTTATCTATTTGACGGAAATCAGCGCTTTCAGCCATCATTAAACTAAAGCCTCTAAAGTAAGGGAATAAAACTCGGTTAACATAAAAACCCGGGCAATCTTTAACCACAACCGCTGATTTACCCATCGCACTGGCATAAGCAACAGTCGCAGCAATCGTTTCGTCAGACGACTTTTCTCCTCGAATAACTTCTACTAACGGCATTTTATGCACTGGATTAAAGAAATGCATACCACAGAAATTTTCTGGACGCTTTAAGTTAGTCGCTAATAAGTCTATTGATATAGTGGAAGTGTTAGAGGTTAAGATGGCATCATCTGCTATGTAGCCTTCTATTTCTTGCAAAACAGTGTCTTTAACTTTTGGATTCTCTACAACAGCCTCAACCACTAGATCAGTATTCTTAATCGCAGAGTAATCAAGCGTTGGAGTAATCGTAGCAACAATTTTAGCCATTTTATCGGCTTTTAACTTACCAATTTTAACGCCTTTATTAAGAATCTTTATGGCTTCGTTCATGCCTAAATCTAACGCTGGTTGATTGATGTCTTTCATCACAACTGGAATTCCTTTGCTAGCAGACTGATAAGCAATTCCGCCACCCATTATTCCCGCACCAATAACCGCAGCTTGGCTTACTTGCTTAGTGGCTGTTTTTGCAGCAATTTTTGCTTTACCTTTAATCAATTGATCGCTTAAAAAGATTTGTACCATCGCTCTGGCTTGAGAAGTTTGGCAAACTTTTACAAACCCTTCATGCTCAACTTTTAACGCATCATCACGGGACATTGTTGCCGCTTTTTCGATGACATTTATAGCTTCCATTGGTGCTGGATAATGAGGCATTGCCTTTGCACCCACTACACCTTTGGCCACATTAAATGCCATTAAACTTTCCAATTTGTTCAGTTTCAATGGCGCTTGTTTTACTGCTCGACGGTTTTTCCAGTCTAACTTTCCGTCCGCTGCATCACTCACCATTTGAATAGCGGTGTCTTTTAATAATTCTGGCGCAACAACCGAATCAATAGCACCGACTTTTAAAGCATTTTCAGGCTTGTGAGGTTTTGCGGTTGCAATCCATTCAATCGCGTTATCAGCTCCAATTAATCTTGGTAAACGGGTGGTTCCACCAAAACCAGGGATAATGCCTAATTGAGTTTCTGGCAATCCGACTCTTGCGGCTGGACTCGCTATTCGAAAGTCACATGAAAGCGCCATTTCCATACCGCCACCGAGAGCAAATCCGCCAAGAGCGCATACCGTAGGGAAAGGTAAATCTTCAAAACTGCTAAAAATAGCATTCACTTCCACACACCAAGCAATCATTTGCTCTTCAGTTTCTTTAAACATACCTAGAAATTCAGTGATATCGGCTCCAACGATGAACACGCCTTTTGCACTAGTAACAATAGTTCCTCGAATACCGTCTGTAGATGCAAGTTTTTCTATTGCTTCGTTTAATTCTACCAAAGTCGCTTTATCAAACTTGTTAACTGAGCCGCTTTGATTATCGAATATTACTTCCGCTATGCCGTTATCAAGCATTTCACAGCGAAGAGATTGACCTTCATATATCATTCGTTTACTCCGTTTGTTGCATTGTTTTCAATCAAGTGGACTGAGTTTAGTCTTTTAAAATAGAAAAAGTTACCTACTTTTCACTCGATTGTTGGGAATTTAATAATTTAAGTGACCCGATTATAACTAGATAAGCCAACAATTCAAACAGTTGTTTGAATTAA
>Ga0256845_1001857_pt1 | contig 16335 bp, 14 predicted proteins | sample RiftiametaG_FD_189101 | JGI IMG/M metagenome (GOLD analysis project Ga0256845, IMG submission 189101) | Tube worm associated microbial communities from hydrothermal vent at the East Pacific Rise, Pacific Ocean - Riftia | ecosystem: Host-associated > Annelida > Integument > Unclassified ...
TGACCCACTTAATGTAAGTGCTGGACAGTATAAAGTTAAGTTTATGGATACCATTACTTCGGGTGACCTTACTGATGCTTATTGGGCATTAATCAAGCCCTCTGGTGACACCATTTTCTCAAACCAAACTATACAAATAGAGAATGAACAAATCTTTTTGAATGATGGAATTTCAATCACTATTAAACAAGTTGTTGAACCAGGGGTAAACATAAATTTAGGAAGTGGCGTATTACCTTCAAGTATCGAGTATGCTAACTCGTCTAAACCTTGGTTATCTGGTTTTAAAGATGGAGAATCACCTGATGATGAAAACTGGATTAGAGCTGGTGTTGCTGAGTTTAATTTAGGAAGTGCAACTCAACCTCCTATTCTTACAAGTGCATACAATGATTATAATTCTGCTGTTTTTATTGATCCTGAACAAAATTTCGAAAATATTATCAATAGAACATTTGCTCCTTATGCATTAGTATCTTACAAAGCTGATTTTACTTCAGGTAATCCTGTTCCTGGTGAAAGACCTATGGTTGATTATTTAGGTTTAAGTATATTTAAAGGAACAGCTGTATCACAATCAAAAATTGAAGACATTGCTTCTGTTGATATCGTTTTTACAAACGATAGATCTAAATGGAGTAGATGTATGGTTTTTGAAGCTAGAAATGATGTTTTGCTTGCAGAAAATGGAGCTTTCCATTTACAGTTAAGACAAACACCAAGTGTTGATATGGATGGGAATGCTGATAATACTGGTACTACTGGTATGAGTTGGTTTCCTGGTTATGCAATTAACTTAGAAACTGGTCAAAGATTAAATTTAGCTTTTGCTGAAGATAGTTGGTTAGTTGGTGATAATGGTAGAGATATGAAATGGAATCCTACATCAACTAATTACTCAGGTATTAACAATAACCTAGTAATGGGTGGGAAACATTATATTTACATTTTTAGAGAAGATTCTCCAACTTACCCTGCTTATGATAGTTCTGCTGTGTTATATAGTAAGTTCAGTAATCCAGTTGAAATAGATATTCAGAAAAAGTTTGCTATGAAAACTTGTATTTGGGCTGGTATTCCAATGTTAGAAAATGGTCAAGATTTGATATCTAGTACTACTAAGCTTAAATTAAGAGTTGAAAAACCTTATAAAAACTTTGTAACAGCATCAGTAGAAAATGCTGGATTACCAATGTATGGTTTTGATATGACTGGTTTGGAGACTATAATTGGTAGCTCTACAGCTCTCGATTCTACATTAAGTATTATTAATGTAGTACCAAATCCATATTATGCTTATTCTCAATATGAGATAGGTAAGCTTGATAATAGAATTAAGATTACAAATTTACCTGAAGAATGTACGATATCAATTTATAATGTAAGTGGTACTTTGATGCGTAGATTTCAGAAAGCTGATTCTAAAACTAGTTTAGATTGGGATTTAAAAAACCATGTAAACATACCAGTTGCTAGTGGTGTTTACTTAATACATGTTGAAGTTCCAAATGTTGGTGAAGTAACTTTAAAATGGTTTGGAACAATTAAACCAACTGATTTAAATGGATTTTAGAATAAAAAAAGACAATATTTTAATTACAATATAATTTTTTGAACATGAAAAATATTAATTTATCTATAACGTTATTTGCTGCTCTTATAACTTCATCATTAGCTGTTTTTGCAGGTAATCCTGATAGAGCTGGTGAAGCAGGAGCTTCTCAGCTTCTAATTAATCCATGGACTAAGAGTGTCGGTTGGGGAGGTGCGAATACTGCATCTATAACTGGTCTTGAAGCTATGAGTATGAATATTGCCGGAATGGCTTTTACTAAAAATACTGAGATTTTAGTTAATCATAAAAATTGGTTAGTTGGAAGTGGTATTGGAGTAACTTCTTTTGGGTTATCTCAACGAGTTGGTGAAACTGGAGTGATGGGAATTAGCGTTATGTCTATGAGCTTTGGTGATATTCCAATTACAACGGAGGATAATCCTGAAGGAAATATTGGTACATTTTCTCCTAGTTATTTAAATTTAACTTTTGGATATGCTAAAACATTTTCTAATAGTATTTCTGGTGGACTTTCTGTTAAGATTATAAATGAATCGATTTCAAATGTTTCTTCAAGAGGTTTTGCTTTTGATGCTGGTGTAAGATATACTACAGGTGAAAATGATCAAATAAAATTTGGTATTGCTTTAAAAAATGTTGGTCCTACGATGAAAGCTTCAGGTGATGGATTATCATTTACTAACAATACTGACGTTACTGGTGTTGATATTAGTTCTACTCAAAATAGAAGAGCTGCATCTTATCAATTACCATCGTTACTTAATATTGGTGGATCTTATGATTTTTATATAGCTGCCGATCAAGATTCTGCAACTGGTGATATTAAAGCAGATCATAGAATTACAGCTGCTCTTAACTTTACATCAAATTCTTTTACTAAGGATCAGTATAGAATTGGTGTTGAATATGGTTTTAAATCTATGGTTATGTTTAGAGCTGGTTATATTTTAGAACAATCTACTTGGTTTGACTCTGAGAAAAGAACTTCAGCTTACACAGGTCCTACATTTGGAGCTTCTTTTGTTGCTCCTATTAGTAAAAAAGGAACTACATTTGGATTGCATTATGCATACCAATTATCAGAAAACTTTTCAGGAACACACAGTATTGGTCTCCGATTAGATTTATAAAAAAAATTATATATTACATTATATTTTAAGAGAGCTCTTTTTAAGAGTTCTCTTTTCGCATTTTAAACAGTTAGACGTATGTCACAAATAAATTATTATACAAAAGAAGGTTTAGAGAAATTGAACGCAGAGCTTGAAGATATGAAGCATGTTCAACGTTTAAAAATTTCAGCACAAATTGGAGAGGCTATTGATAAAGGTGATTTATCTGAAAATGCTGAATATGATGCTGCTAAGGAAGCTCAAGGTTTGTTGGAAATGAAAATTTCTAAATTAGAAAATGTTCTTGCCTTTGCTAGAGAAATTGATGATTCTCAATTAGATACCTCAAAAGCATTGATACTTTCTAAAGTTAAAATCAAAAACTCTGCTAATGGAGCTACAATGGAATATACATTGGTATCTGAAAAAGAAGCTGATTTAAAAGCTAAAAAGATTTCTGTAAGCTCTCCAATAGGTGAAGGTTTATTAGGTAAGTCTGTTGGAGATATTGCTGAAATTAAAACACCAAATGGTGTAATGAAATTTGAAGTAGTTGAAATCTCTAGATAATGTCTGATTCTATTTTTACAAAAATTATTAATAAAGAGATATCTTCTTACATTATTGAAGAAGATGATAATTTTATTGCTTTTTTAGATGTATTTCCTTTAGCAAAAGGACACACATTGGTAGTGCCTAAAAAGCAGACGGATTATATCTTTGAAGTGGATACAGAAGAATATCTTGCTTTATGGGCATTTGCTAAAAAAATTGCGAAGAAAGTTGAAAAAGCAATTCCTTGTAAAAGAATAGGTGTTGCTGTTATAGGTTTAGAAGTACCACACACGCACATTCATTTAGTACCAATTAATGATGTTTCTGACATTAATTTTTCTGCACCAAAATTAAAACTTGCTGAAGAAGAATTTCTTCAAATTCAGCAAAAGATTAATCAATAATAATTTTATTTAGTTCTTTTAGGATTAGCTTTTACAAAAGCACCCCAACCAGAATAAGATTTATCTGTAGTTGTTCTTCCTCCTTGAAAGTGATGACAAACAGCAACTGCTAAACCATCAGTTGCATCCAAATATTTAGGAACAGATTTTAATTTAAGAATACTTACAAGCATTCCTGCAACTTGCTCTTTAGATGCAGATCCACTACCAGTTATAGATTGCTTAATTTTTTTAGGAGCATATTCAAAAACAGATAAGTTTTTACTTAACGCAGCAGCCATTGATACGCCTTGAGCCCTTCCTAACTTTAACATAGATTGTGCATTCTTTCCCATAAAGGGAGCTTCTAAAGCAACTTCATCGGGTTTGTATTCATCTAAAAGGTAATTTGTTCGTTCAAATATTTTCTGGAGTTTATCGTAATGTGTTTCTAATTTGTGTAATTCTATTGCACCCATAGCCAATAGTTCCATTTTATTATTGGTAATTTTAATAATTCCGTAACCCATTACCGTAGTTCCGGGATCAATTCCTAATATTACTTTATCTTTATTCACTTTTATGGGCATTACTTTTTGACTAAAATATTTTCATACAAATATATCAATTTACTAGGGAGGATTCTTATTGGTTTAGGAGCTTTCGTATTTATTGTATTAAAAATTCAAGATGAATTTTTAATTAAAATAGCTTCGTTTAAGCAAGGCATACAAATTGAATTTTTACTCATTACCTTAGTGCTTATGTTTTTTAACTGGGGTATAGAAGCAATTAAATGGAAATACTCTATTAGTACTATTCAAAAAATAGATTTTATTAGAGCCTTTAAACTGACCTTAACAGGTATAACACTCGGAATAATTACACCGAACAGAATTGGAGAAATTCCTGCACGTGCATTATTGTTAAATAATAAAACGCAATTAAAAGAACTTGTTGTTAAAACAAGTGTTGCAGCATTTAGCCAATTGATAATCACATTTTTATGGGGCGTATTGGCTTTTTTTTATGTTCAGCAATTTTATGATTTTCCTTTTAATACTTTCGTAATTAAGTTAGTACTTATTGTATTAATACTATTGTTACTAACTATTTATTTCTCTACAAAATTTGTAAAAAGACTGTTTTACAAGATTTCTTACTTTAAAAAGAAAGAACTTTTAGACGGTTTAATTGACTTTAATTTAATCTCGTTAGCAAAAATTCTATTACTTAGTTTTTTAAGATATTTGGTTTTCTTTATCCAATATTACTTAGTTTTAAGAGCATTTGGCATTCAACTTTCAACAATATCAGAATTATTTCTAATTCCTTTTTGTTTTATGATTGCTTCTATTATTCCTACATTAGTAATATCAGAAATTGGAGTAAGAGGTTCTGTAGCAATTTTTATTTTTGCTGTTATTTCAGATAATGATGTTGCAATTTTATTAGCATCAATTTTACTTTGGATTATTAATGTTGCTACCCCCGCATTAATTGGGTTACTTTTTATTAATAGATTAAAACTAGTAACAAAATAATGTTATATATGCTGTTAATATTAATACTCGTTTTTAGCTCTTATTTTATAACCATACTAGTTATTAGTTTTGGTTTTTATAAGTCTCAAAAAAATAGCATTACAGATAATCAAAGAGATCAAAAAATTTCTATCATCATACCTGTTAGAAATGAAGAAGAGAATATTACTGCTTGTCTTAACTCTTTAAATACCCAAGAGTATACTTTAACTAATTTTGAGGTTATTGTAGTAAATGATCATTCAACTGATAATACTGTTGCGTTGGTTCAAGAATTTATAATAAAATCAAGAATATCTATTTCACTTCTAAATTTAACTGCAACTACTTCTAAAAAAGAAGCGTTAAAATTGGGTGTAGAAAATGCTAATTACCCAATTATTGCTTCAACAGATGGTGATTGTTTTTTACCAAAAAAATGGTTAAAGAATATATCAAATAACTTTTCTGATAGCACAAAAATGCTACTTGGGCCTGTTATGTTCTCTGATAAAATAGGCTTTTTAAATGCATTTCAGTTACTCGATTTTTCTGCAGTTCAAGGCCTAACTTTTGGAAGTGCTTATTACCAACTACCGGTATTAAATAACGCAGCAAATTTATCCTATAGAAAAGAAAGTTTAAACCTTGTAGGTGGATATGATAATTATGACACGCCCTCTGGTGATGATGTCTTTTTATTAGAGAAATTTATTTCTAGCAAACTTAAAGTTAATGCTGTTTTAAAATCTAATTTTATTGTAAAAACTCCTTCAGAACAAACATACGTTTGCTTTTTTAATCAACGAATTCGTTGGGCATCAAAAGCAGGGTTCTACACCAATAAACTGCTCATTTTTTATAGCGGAATTATATTTTTAACAAACATATTGGCTTTAAGTATCTATTTTTTAATGTTTTTTATTGAAGATTTTCGTTTAGTTGGGATAAACTTATTGCTAAGTAAGTGGCTTATTGATTTTATATTATTATTTTTGGTAACTTCTTTTTTCGAACAACGGAAAAAGTTAGTTTATTTTATTCCTGTTCAATTGGTTTATCCAATTTACATAGTTGTAATTGCTTTGTTTTCAAAGTTTTATCAATTTGAATGGAAAGGTAGAAATGTTAATGAGTAAAAAAGAAAAAATATACACTAACTCTTTAGGGCAAATTGCTTGGAAACGTTTAAAGCGTAACAAGCTTGCTGTACTTGGACTTTTTCTAATTGGACTTGCTGTATTTGTTGCATTTTCAGGACCTTTTTTACGTCCTGATGGAACACCAAAAGCGAATGATCAAATTTTAGAAATTACTACTAAAAAACCTGGGTTTACGGTTAAATTACTTAGAGTTAGAAAGAATTCGGAAGTTAGAGAAAGCACTTTTTGGACAACAATTACAGATGGAGCAGAAAGTGAATTTTCTACCATCCCTATTTATGACTATAGTTTTGAAGGTCAGAATTTAGTAGTAGAAAAATACACTGGTAATGAAATTAACAATGGTCAAATGAAGAAATTCAACTTGGCTAATATTGTTTACATGTTAGACCATAATGACGTAACTGAATCAAACGGTTATTTGAATTTCTTTACCAAAGAAGGTAAGCAACACGTAAGTCTTGAAGAATTACAAGCTCAAATAAGTGAAAACAATATAATCGTTAGGAAGTATTATTTAGGAACAGATAAGTACGGAAGAGACTTGTTAAGTCGATTAATGGCAGGAACATGGATTTCTTTATTTGTTGGGTTTATTTCCGTATTTATTTCTTTGGTTATAGGAATTACTTTAGGCGCTTTAGCCGGTTATTTTAGAGGTTGGGTAGATGATGTTATTATGTGGTTTATTAATGTGGTTTGGTCTATTCCTACGCTGCTATTGGTAATTGCAATCACTATGGCCTTAGGTAAAGGTGTTTGGCAAGTTTTTGTTGCAGTAGGGTTAACCATGTGGGTAGAAGTTGCAAGAGTTGTTCGAGGTCAAATGTTAAGTTTAAGAGAAAAAGAATTTGTAGAAGCTGGTAAAGCACTTGGGTTTACCAATACACGTATTATATTCAAACATATGATTCCTAATGTATTAGGCCCTGTAATTGTTATTTCTGCAATTAATTTTGCTGCTGCAATTTTAATAGAGGCAGGCTTAAGTTTCTTAGGCGTTGGTGCACAACCACCACAAGCTACTTGGGGTAAAATTATAGCCGAACATAAAGGATATATCATTACCGGTAAAGCTTATTTAGCCATTTTGCCGGGTATTGCTATTATTTTAATGGTATTGGCTTTTGTGTTAGTTGGTAATGGATTACGCGATGCGTTAGATTCTAAAACAGTAGATGATTTACCTGTAGTTTGATTAGGGCGTTTTAACAGGCTTTCCACTATATCTCCGATAAAAAATCGGAGGATGCCGTTTCAATCCTTAACGCAAAAAAAACAACCTAAAAAATCAATAAAGCACTTAAATAGATTACTCCTCCAATTACCATTAAAAATAAGGTATAAGGCAATATTTCTTTTGCTTTAAGTCCTGTAATTCCTAATAAAGGTAAAGCCCAAAAAGGTTGTAACATATTGGTAAGTTGATCTCCATAAGCCAATGCCATAATGCTTTTTGGTAAAGAAATTCCTAAATCACTTGCTGCTTGCACAATTATTGGACCTTGAACAGCCCATTGTCCGCCACCACTTGGTACAAAAATATTGACTAATCCAGCACTTAAAAATGTAAAAATAGGGTAAGTTGTTGCAGTCGAAATCTCAACAAAAAATTGAGAAATATCAGTAACCAATCCAGAGCTTTTCATAATACCCATAATACCAAAATATAACGGAAACTGAATTAATATTCCTGCAGCGCCACCAATTGCTTTCTCTATAGCTTTTAAAAAGTTAAAAATGTTTTTATGAAAAGTAATGGCTAAAGCAAATAATAATAAATTGATGTTGTTAGGGTTGAAAAAACTTAAAAAATGAAAATCATATTCTACCACAATTTTATAACCAACATAACACAAAATAACTCCTCCAACTAATTTAGAAAAAACAGCAGAATAATCTAGTTTTTCTGCACCTACTATGTTATGCTCTAGTTGAATTTCTTCTGCGGTTTTATCATTAAAAGTAATAGGAGTTGCTGTTGCTCTTTTTCCCATCCAAAACATACCTAAAGGCAAAAGAATAATTACAGCTAACATTACAAAAATATTCATGTTAGAACCAAATGTTTCTGCGTAAGAAATACTTTCGGGAAGTAGTGCAATTTTATCTTCAGATAAAATACCTGCCATCATATCTTTTAAATGATTGGGTTCTGCAACTTTTGCTAAAGAAGAACCTGATAAGCCTCCATGCCAAACCATTAAACCAGCATAACCTGCAGCACCAATAATTGGGTAATTGATATCAATATTATTTTTCTTAGCATGTTCGGCAACTTTTCTAGCGAAAATAGCTCCAAAAATTAAACCTAACCCCCAATTAAATAAGCTAACAATAACAGTTAAAAAAGTAACTAATGCTGCAGCTTTAGCGGTATTGTTACATGTTTTAACAGCAATGTTAATAATGCTGTTAACCGGTTTTGTTAGCGCTAACGTATGCCCTAAAACAAGCATCAGCATCATTTGCATGGCAAATACCATTAATCCATTGTTCCATAACCCGCCTTCCCAAAATTTTAAAATATCTAAACTGTAAGAAGTATAGCTAACTTCATTGGGAAGTGTTACAAACAGCGCAATAAAAAACGTAATAATTGTTAACGAAATAGCTATTGTAAATGGAGCAGGTAAAAGGTATTTAAAAGCCTTGGTATATTTTTCTGTGAAACTCATTTTACCCCATCAACACCTTCCAAGCATCTAATACTTTACCTTGTTCAATAAGTGTTTTAGCAACAACTTCTTTTTCACCATTAGGAGCTTCAAAATTAGCTATCTCTTCACTTGTTGGTAATGCTTCTACGCTACCTAATAAACCTAAATCGTTTCCAGTTAAAATAGCGCTATTTCTAATGTTTTCAGGTATTTGATCAACACCAATTCCTATAGTAGTAATTGGTTTTTGAATTTCAAACATAGAGTTTTTATCAGCTCTACAATACCAATTTCCTCCCATACGACTTACTAAATCAATTTTATGTTGATCTATCATCCCTTTATCATCTAGTATATCTTCGTTGATGTGAATTTTAACAACCTCACAAATAACTAAGTTACCGGCACCACCATTTTGTCCTAATTCAATAATCTCATTTACTTTACACTCAAACTGAACAGGAGATTCTTTTACTCTAAACGGTTTAATTTCATCCGAAGCAATAGGTGTTAATCCTGCTTTTACAAATTCATCAATTGATGCATCGTAAGGCGAGCTAGATAAAGACATTTGTTGTACAATATCATGACTAACTACATTGATAACCACTTCTTTTATTTTTTTTACATTATCTAAGGTGTTTTTTGTTGCACCTGTTCTTCCGCTACGTGCCGGAGAAAAAACCATAATTGGAGGGTTGGCGCTAAACACATTAAAAAAACTAAAAGGGCTTAAATTAGCCACTCCATTTTCATCAATTGTACTCGCAAAAGCAATTGGTCTTGGTCCTACAGCACCTAATAAATAGTGATGTAATTTAGGTACTTCAATTTCTTTTGGATTGATTGATAACATGGCTTTTATATTTTTTCGTATTCGGTAAATGTAAAATTAATTGGGTTCTTTTCGTTGGCTTCGTGATGTTCTTCTTTAGTTTTCTTAAAAACAGCAGCATCTATTTCAGGAAAAAAAGTATCTGCCTCAAAATCTTGATGAACATGTGTAATGTACATTTTATCAATCAAGTTCTTAGCTAATGCCTCTTTGTAAATTTGACCTCCACCAATAATAAATAACTCACTTTCATTATTGCTTTTAGCAAAATCAATAGCAGTCTCTAATGAGTTTTTTATAACGCAGTTGTCTTCGTTAAAATCAGTTTTTCTTGTCAATACAATGTTTGTTCTATCAACTAATGGTCTAAATTTTTTGGGAATAGAAACATAGTTTTTTCTTCCTGTAATAATATGATGACCAACCGTTTTGGCTTTAAAATATTGCATGTCTTTAGGTAAACGCCACAATAAATCATTGTTTTTGCCAATACCGTTGTTTGCCGCAATTGCTACAATGAGCGAAATTTTCATTCTGTAAATTTGTTATTTATGAGATGATAACCATTTTTTCTGTACATCATTTGCTTCACCTTCGTTTTTAATGAGGTAATAATTAATGGTACCTTTTTCTTTTAATGGAATTTTTATTGTTTGGATAAGATTATCTCTACTAATTAAAACTTCAAGAATATCACCTACTTTTTTACCTTCTAAAAAATTAGAAACATTACCATGAACTCTAAAACCATCAATAGCTAAAACTTCATCATTAACATTTAATCCTCCAGCATAAGCTGATTGACCTCTGTAAACAGTTCTAATTTTTGAACCATTCATAGAAATTCCTAAACTAGGATCAGTACTAATTAATTCATCTACAGAAAAGTTAGCGTAACCAAAAATGGTTTTGTAATCAAATGTTTCAGTACCATTGATATAGCTAGCAAAAAAGTCATCTAATTTTAAACCAGATACCGTTTCTAAAGCACCTTGCATTTCTGTAGGTGTAAAACCTCTATCTTGTTTTTTGTAGTATTCATTATAAAGGTATTGCATCACATCATCCAAACATTTTTCTCCTTTAGTAGCATTTATAATTTTTAAATCTAACATATTGGCAACAACGCTACCTTTACTGTAATATGATATTGTAGTGTTGTAACTGTTTTCATTATGTCTGTAAGCTTTAATCCATGCATCAAAACTAGAGTGAGCAACTGGTTGAACTTTGTTACCTGGTTGGTTTTCTACTCTGTTAATACCGGATTTAAACTTGTTAATCAAATCTTGTTCATTATGAAAGCCTGCTCTGTATAAAATTACTTCACTATAATAAGTGGTAAAACCTTCCATTACCCATAAAAGGCTCGTGTAGTTTTCGTTGTTGTAATCAAAAGGACCTAATTCAATTGGTCTTACACGTTTAACATTCCATAAATGGAAATATTCGTGCGCTACTAAACTTAAAAAACCCATGTAATTATCTTCACTGTAAGTCCAACGGTTTACCTGTAAAGTTGTGGAGCTTAAATGTTCTAAACCTCCACTTGCTACTGTTAAATTGTGGATAATAAAAGTGTACTCTTTATTTGGGTTAACACCAAAAATATCAGTTGCTGCTTGTGTTACTTTAGCCATATCAACTTTTAATTTTTCGATATCATAATTCCCTTTTCCATACATAGCAACATGATGAACTACACCTGCTGAAGTGAAATCGAATGTTTCTTGATTTCCAATTTCAACAGGAGAATCAACTAAAATATCATAATTAGGTGCTTCGTAATGGTTTCCATTTTTAGGTAAAGAAGTACTTATCTTTTTCCAATCTTTATAAGGTGTTATTGTCAATTTTATTGGATTAGCTTTTAACTCATCAATAAACATAAACATACTTGTACCGTTAAAATAGGCATGAGAAGCATCTAAAAAACTAGTTCTTACGCTTAGTTCATTGGCATAAACTCGGTAAGAGATAGCTACGTTAGCAGCATCTTTACTGTAAATACGCCAAGTATTTTTGTTTATTTTTTCTGATTTTAAAACTTTTTTATTGCTGCGAGCCTCAAAATTCTCTACACTTTTAGCAAATTCTCTCACTAAATATGAACCAGGAGACCAAACAGGCATCTGAACATCAAAATATTCTTTTTGATAATCAAGTACATTCATTTTTACTTCAAAATAATGAGTATGTGGCTCACTCATAGCTACTTCGTAATTTATTTCGGCAGCTTTAATCATAGAGAAGCAGAAAATAAAGGCAATCAACAATGTTTTTTTCATAATAAGTTTTCTTAAAAAATGTTAAAAGTAAAAGTAGTCAATAATAATAAGGACAAAAAACTGTTTTATAGTTTTATAAAGGTTATTGAAAATAAGAAGTTGGAAAAAAGATAGGAATTCATGTCGAGCGTTTCAATAATTTTTGTAAATTTAATCAGATTAAAATTAAAAGGTATGTCAAGAAAAATGTTAGAGTACAGTAAACAAATTTTAAGTAAAATGAGTTTTGATGTTAAACTTTTTAAGAAAGAGTTGGCAAAAGCTTATCAAAATTTAGTGGAAGAGGAAGTCAGAGAACTTAGAAGTTGGGTGCATGTTAATTTTGGAGAACAATATTGCTTGCAACCTATTTATGTAAATAAGTAAATAACAATTAAAAAATAATAGAAAACTCCTTAAGTAATTAAGGAGTTTTTTTATGTGATTATGTTACCTTTGGTATTATTATCAAAAAAGAAAAATAGACATGAAAGAAGCTTATATAATTGATGCAATTAGAACACCGGTAGGAAGTTTTGGAGGAACTTTGGCAGCAGTACGAACGGATGATTTGGGAGCAATTGTTATTAAAGAATTGATGCAAAGAAATCCAAGTATTGTTCAAGAAGAAATTGAAGACGTGTTGTTTGGTTGTGCTAATCAGGCTGGAGAAGATAATAGAAATGTAGCTCGTATGTGCGGGTTATTAGCAGGTTTGCCTTGGCAAGTTGGTGGAGAAACAATCAATAGATTATGTTCTTCAGGAATGGCTTCGGCTATTAATGCATCAAGAGCTATAAAGTTAGGTGATGGAGATATCTATGTAACAGGTGGAGTAGAAAATATGTCTAGAGGGCCATATGTTGTTTCTAAATCAGCAAGACCTTATGGTACGGATTCTAAAATGTATGATTCTAGTTTTGGATGGCGTTTTATTAACCCTAAAATGCACGATTTATATGGTACTGATGGGATGGGAGTAACTGCTGAAAATTTAGTTGCTCAATACAATATAAGTAGAGAAGATCAAGATCAGTTTGCTTACTGGAGTCAGATGAAAGCTACTGCAGCTCAGCAAAACGGAAGATTAGCAGAAGAAATTGTAGCAGTTCACATTCCTCAAAGAAAAAAAGATGATTTGATTTTTGATAAAGATGAATTTATCAAGCCAACAACATCATTAGAAATTTTAGGAAAATTAAGAGGAGCTTTTAAGAAAGAAGGTGGAAGCGTAACTGCAGGAAATGCTTCAGGATTAAATGATGGTGCAGCAGCAATGTTAATAGCATCTGAAGAGGCAGCCAATAAATATAATTTAAAGCCAATGGCTCGTATTGTTTCTAGTGCAATTGCAGGTGTTGAACCTCGCATTATGGGAATAGGACCTGTTTATGCTTCAGAAAAAGCGTTAAAAAGAGCAGGTTTAACTTTGGATGATATGGATGTGATTGAGTTGAACGAAGCATTTGCTGCTCAAGCATTGGCGTGTACACGTAAAATGGGCTTGGCAGATAACGATCCTCGTATAAATCCTAATGGAGGAGCTATTGCTATTGGTCATCCACTAGGTATGACAGGTTCTAGAATTTTACAAAGTGCTGCTATCGAACTACAAAAAACAAACAAAAAATATGCATTGGTTACTATGTGTATTGGTGTTGGACAAGGTTATGCAACGGTTATTGAGCGAGTTTAAGTATGTGAATGATTTAATGCGATAATGATAGAATTGTGTAAGTATCTGAAAATATAAAAAATGCCAGAAATAGATTTAGAGAAGGAAAAACAGGAAATATTACAAGCCTACAGAGGTTTGTTAAGAGCTGCAAAGCATTCTAAAAAAGATGCAGCAACAAAAAAACGAATTCGTAAAGCATTTGATGTTGCTTTAGAGGCACATAAAGATATGCGTAGAAAATCGGGAGAACCGTATATCTATCATCCAATTGCGGTGGCTCGTATTTGTGGAGAGGAAATTGGATTAGGAGCTACAGCAATTATTTGTGCTTTATTGCACGATACTGTTGAAGATACAGAAATTACCTTAGAAGATGTGGAGCAAATGTTTGGCAAACGTGAAGCTTTAATAATCGCAGGATTAACAAAAATTTCGGGTGTAGTAGACCAAAATGTTTCGTTGCAAGCAGAGAATTTTAGAAAGATATTATTAACCCTTTCGGAAGATGTAAGAGTAATTTTAATTAAGCTAGCCGATCGATTGCACAATATGCGAACATTAGGTTCGATGCGAAGAGATAAGCAATTAAAAATAGCATCAGAAACCTTGTTTTTATATGCCCCATTGGCACACCGTTTAGGATTAAATGCAATAAAATCAGAGTTAGAAGATTTATCTTTAAAATATAAAGAACCCGAAAGGTTTAATGAAATTGAAACAAAGTTAAAAAAGACACAAGCTGTTCGTACGCGTTTTATCAATCAGTTTCTGTTACCAATAAAAAAATCATTAACCGAAAAAGGGTTGAAATTTGAAATTAAAGGAAGGCCAAAATCTATTTATTCCATCTGGAATAAAATGGAAAAACAGCAAATTCCGTTCGAAGAAGTATATGATTTATTTGCTATTCGTATAATTATTGATACCGATGAAGAGGATGAAAAAGCTGCTTGTTGGAAAGCCTACTCCGTAGTTACCGATTTTTACCAACCTAATATTGATCGTTTGCGCGATTGGATTTCGGTGCCTAAAGCCAATGGTTATGAATCTTTACATACCACAGTAATGAGTCCGACAGGCAAGTGGGTAGAGGTGCAAATTCGTACCAATAGAATGAACGAAATTGCAGAAAAAGGTTTTGCCGCACATTGGAAATATAAAGAGGGAGGAGAAGAAAGTCAGTTTGATAAGTGGATTAATCAAGTTAGAGAATTGTTAGAAAGTCATGATGATGATGATGCGTTAGACTTTTTAGATGATTTTAAACTGAATTTATATACCAATGAAATTTTTGTGTTTACGCCTAACGGAGACATGAAAAATTTACCGAAAGGAGCATGTTCATTAGATTTTGCTTACTCTATTCACACTCAGGTCGGTAAGCGCTGTTTGGGGGCAAAGGTAAATGGTAAATTGGTACCTTTAAGTTATCAATTAAAAAGTGGAGATCAGGTAGAAATTTTAACTTCAGAGAGACAGCATCCTAAAAAGGAATGGTTAAACTTTGTTAAAACACACCGTGCAAAATCTAGAATAAAATCCTTTTTAAAAGAAGAACGAAAAGAGGTAGCCAAGGAAGGAAGGTTGATGTTGGAGAAAGAATTTAAAAAGCTAAAAATAACATACAATAACCCAAGCTTAAAAGCACTTCAAAAGCATTTTAAAGTTTCTACAGAGTTAGATTTGTTGTTTAAAATTGCTCAAGGAGAAATAAAATTAAAAGGACTTAAAGATCTAGAAATTAAAGAAGGGGTTGTTCGTAAAAAAATATCCATCCAAAAAAGGATGCAAAGTTATTTTGGACAAAAAACGGAAGAAGAACAAGAGTCTACCAAAAAGAATGTATTGGTTTTTGGTAGTAATATGGAAAAACTAGATTACAAATTTGCAACCTGTTGTCATCCAATTTTAGGTGATGAAGTTTTTGGCTTTATTACCGTAACTGAAGGAATTAAAGTGCATAAAACGAGCTGTCCAAATGCGGTTCAGTTAATGTCAAATTATGCTTACCGTATTATGAAAGCACAATGGGTAGATGAGCAAAAAATTGATTTTTTAACAGGTCTTAAAATTATCGGGTTCGATGATAAAGGTATCGTAAATAATATTACTCAAGTAGTATCTAATGAGTTGAATGTAAATATGCGTTCGTTAAATTTCGATAGCCATGATGGAATTTTTGAAGGTCTAATTATGGTTTTTGTGCAAGATACTTCGCACCTAAAAAGCTTAATTACCAAATTAAAGAAAGTGCCAGGTGTTAAAAAAATTGAAAGGATAAGTAAGAAGTGATTTTCTAACTTAGGCGGTTAACCTGCTGATAGGAAGAGAATTTTTTTCTAGTTATACCTTTTTGCAGGAAATTAATCCTCCAAGGTTTCTGTTGATTAACAACATAAACCTTGGAGGATTTTCTTGTAAAAAAAGGATTTATATAAAGCGAGTAATCAGTATAGATGTCTAGTCCTAAATAACCGATACAGATTATTAAAGGATTAAAATTATTAATTAAAGCTGAACAATGATATCATTGTTCAGCTTTTTTGATTTGTATTGTTTTCTTTTTAATTTATGTTGTCTATG
>Ga0256845_1001858_pt1 | contig 16332 bp, 17 predicted proteins | sample RiftiametaG_FD_189101 | JGI IMG/M metagenome (GOLD analysis project Ga0256845, IMG submission 189101) | Tube worm associated microbial communities from hydrothermal vent at the East Pacific Rise, Pacific Ocean - Riftia | ecosystem: Host-associated > Annelida > Integument > Unclassified ...
TACTATAAATATACAAAATAGTATTGACAACACCAAGAAGAATAACGCTAAATAATTGATTATTAATCGGTTAACTTAGGTGGTGAAATCTTGGATTCCCGAAAACCTAAATGGAGTGAGTATAAAATAATACTCATCTACGCTCTTTTCGCTAGCTGTATTCCAATGCAAAAAGTGCCGAAAGATGCTGTGATGACTGATTTCTTTCACTTTCAGAAAGCAAAAAATTACGATACTTCTAAATGGACCGTATTTCTTCCTGGAACAGGAGGTTTACGGATTTTCAAGGACACAACTCATTATTACAACGTAGCTGAAAAGCTGAATGTAGAAGGTATTTCGGTTTTATTAGTAGATAATGTTGCAGCCTATAAAGCTTCAAAAAGAGATGTAGATGAAGAAGAACCAGCGCAAATACTTTGGACGCTTGAAGAAGCTTTAAAATGGGCAAAACAGAATGGAAAAATTGATTCTAATTCCAACGGAAGTATTGTTGGTTGGTCACGTGCGGGTTTAGGGTTAATCCCGCTTATAAACAATGAAGAAGAGCTTAAAAAACTCCATATTAAATCAATTACATTATTCTATTCTGCAAATGGTTACGAAATACAACTTAAACCAAAAGTTCCAGTACTTATAATGACTGGCGGAAAAGATAAAATTGTAAAAGTTGATGATATTTTAGAATATTTGATTGCTGAAAACGCGACCATTCAAGTGTATGATGATGCCTATCACGGCTATGATGTTGAAAGCCTTGAAAAAGGAAAATACTATAGATATGTTCCGTTTATAACCAAAAAACACTACCTTTTAAAATACGATGAAGAAACTGCTAAAGAGTCTTTTGAGGAATTAATAAAATTTTTAAAGAAAAACTAAACCTTCGCATTCTTTGCGACTCTTCGGTGTAAATTTACCGTAAAGCTGCAGATAGCGTAGAAAACAAATTATGGCCATACCCTTCCCATTCTTAATAACAGAACGATTAAACCTCAGGAAAGTCCTGCCAACGGATGTTGACAGAGTTTTTTACTTCCGCTCAGACAAAGAGATTAATAAATATATAAAAAGACCACCGCAAACGCATGAAATGGCAACCGCGCATATTGAAAAATTGACTTCAAACTTAATGACAGACAAAGCGATTGCTTGGGGAATCACAACCAAAGAATCTAATGATTTAATTGGTTCAATTTGCCTGTGGAATTTTTCAGAAGATAAAAAAACTGCCGAAGTAGGTTACGACCTCGATCCAGAATTTCAAGGCAAAGGAATTATGAGTGAAGCATTAAAAGCTGTTTTAAAATTTGGGTTTGAAATAAGAGGCTTTGAAACCATTGAAGCATACACAGATTATAGAAATACTCCTTCAAAAAAGCTCTTAAAACTACATGGATTTATTCCGAGTGAAGGTAATAAAGATTCTGATAACCAAGACAATGAAGTGTATTATATAAACCGTTAGTTTTTGTCTTCTAAAAGAGGTGCAAAACGAAACTCACCGTACTCTTCTTTCTCAAATTCAGTGTCAGATTTGCGTAAAAAGACAGTCATAATTTGTACATTTTCGCCAACAGGAATCACTAATTTTCCACTAACTTTTAATTGTGCCAATAACGGATTTGGAACAAATGGCGCTCCAGCTGTAACAATAATTCCATCAAAAGGCGCTTCACTTTCTAAACCTATATAGCCATCTCCAAAAATTAATCTTTTAGGTTTATAGCCCAATTTTGGAAGAAATAATTTTGTTTTTTTGAAGAGTTCATTTTGCCTTTCAATAGTAAATAGCATTGCTCCTATTTCTAAAAGTACGGCGGCTTGGTAACCGCTTCCCGTTCCTATTTCAAGAATTTTATCGCCTTTCTTCACTTCCAGAAGCTCCGTTTGGCGAGCAACGGTATAAGGTTGCGAAATAGTTTGATCTGCTGCAATCGGGAACGCTTTATCTACATAAGCATGGCCAACAAACCCAGAATCCATAAAAAGATGCCTGGGAATCTTGCCTATAGCTCGCAGAACACCTTCATCTACAATCTCTTTATTCTTAAGGGTTTCTACTAGTTTTTTGCGCATTCCTTGGTGGGTAAAGGTGTCTTTCCATTTTATTGATGTTAGATGTTAGTCCCGATAGTTATCGGGAGAGATATTAGATTTCACAAAGTAACCAAATTTGCTTCACAAGCACCAAATATCAACTACCAAATTTTTATACTGAGCGGAGTCGAAGTGCCAAATAAACTTTAAAAAGCAAAATATTAAAAAACAAAACGCAATAAGTCATCAAATCATTAATTTTTAAACCCTTCAACTTTTAAACTTTTCCACTAAAACCCTTACATTTGTGGAAAACACATATCAATGCTAAAAGCAGGAGTTCTGGGTGCTGGTCACCTTGGAAAAATTCATTTAAAATTGCTGCAACAATCCACAAAATATGAACTTGTGGGTTTCTACGATGCCAGCAAAAAAGCTTCAGAACAAATTGAGTCTGAATTTGGCTACAAAAGCTTCCCTTCAATGGAAAGCCTTATAGACGCAAGCGAAATGGTGGTTGTGGTAACACCCACAAGCAAACATTTTGAATGTGCTGAAAAGGTAATTAGAGCTGGTAAACATCTTTTTATTGAAAAGCCTATCACACAAACCGTTACTGAAGCTGAACAAATAAGAGACTTGGCAAAGGAAATGAAAGTACGTGGACAAGTTGGGCAGGTTGAGCGTTTTAACCCTGCGTTTATGGCTATCAAAGACAAAATTCACAACCCAATGTTTATTGAAACACACCGTTTAGCAGAATTCAATCCACGTGGGACGGATGTTTCAGTAGTTTTAGATTTAATGATTCACGATATAGACGCTATTTTAAGCGTTGTAAAAAGTCCTGTAAAAGCTGTAAGCGCAAGTGGCGTTTCGGTTATTAGCGAAACTCCAGACATTGCCAATGCGCGTATTGAATTTGAAAATGGCTGCGTTGCAAACCTAACAGCAAGCCGAATTTCACTTAAAAAAATGCGTAAGGCAAGGTTCTTTCAACGTGACGCGTATATTTCAGTAGATTTTCTTGAGAAGAAATGCGAAGTAGTTAAAATGAAAGATGCACCAAAAGACCTAGACGATTTTGCAATGGTTTTAACGAATGCTGAAGGAATTAAAAAACAAATTTATTTCGAAAATACTGAAGTTGAGGCAAATAATGCAATCTTAGACGAGCTAGAAAGTTTTTACGAAGCCATAAAAGCAGACCAAACGCCAGAAGTTTCATTGCGTCAGGGCACAGAAGCGTTGCGAGTGGCAATGTTAATTATTGAAAATTTTAAAAGAATATAAGAAGTTTTCTGTCGGAAGACAGAGGACAAAAAAATCTCACATCTCATATCTATATATAATGAAAAACGTAGCAGTAATAGGAGCAGGAACAATGGGCAACGGCATAGCCCACACCTTCGCACAATTTGATTATAAAGTACATTTAATTGATATTCACCAAGCATCGCTGGATAAAGGAATGGCAACCATCACCAAAAATTTGGACAGAATGGTGGCGAAGGAAAAAATTTCAGAAGAAGATAAAAATCGTACGTTAAGTAATATTTCAACCTTCACTAATTTAGAAGAAGGTGTAAAATCAACTGGTTTGGTTGTGGAAGCTGCCACCGAAAATGTAGGTTTAAAGTTAAAGATTTTTCGTGATTTGGATAGTTTTTGCGATGCAGACACTATTTTGGCTAGCAACACCTCCTCTATTTCCATCACCCAGATAGCAGCTGTTACAAAGCGACCAGAAAAGATTATCGGGATGCACTTTATGAATCCCGTACCAATTATGAAATTGGTCGAAATCATAAAAGGCTATAGCACCAGCCAAGAAACTTTTAAAACGGTAGAAGCACTTTCAGAAAAACTGAACAAAGTTCCTGTAGAAGTAAACGACTACCCTGGCTTTGTAGCAAACCGTATTTTAATGCCAATGATAAACGAAGCTGTTGAAACACTTTACAATGGCGTAGCTGGCGTGAAAGAAATTGACACCGTTATGATGTTAGGAATGGCGCACCCAATGGGACCATTAGCTCTAGCAGATTTTATTGGCTTGGACGTTTGTCTTTCAATTTTAAATGTAATGTACGATGGTTTCAAAAACCCAAAATATGCTCCTTGTCCGTTATTAGTAAATATGGTAATGGCAGGAAAATTAGGTGCTAAAAGCGGGGAAGGTTTTTATGATTACAGTCAAAACCGAAAAGCAGAGGATGTTTCCAAAATGTTTTCAAAATAACATATCGTTATACTACCGACTACGACAGCTCACTGAATAATAAACAAATGGCCAAAATAACCCCCTTTAAAGCCGTTCGCCCAACACGCGACAAAGTGAGTCTACTCGCAGCACGCTCGTATGATAGCTATACGGCATTGCAGGTAGAATCGCGATTGCGGGACAATCCGTTTTCGTTTTTGCACATTGTAAATCCGGGGTATAAATACCAAAAAGAAATTTCTGGTGAAGAACGATATAGTTTGGTTAAAAATCGATACCAAGAGTTTAAGGAAGATGAAATTTTTATGCAAGATGAAAAAACTTCATTTTACATTTATAGAATTGTAAACCGTGATGGGCTGGAGTTTAACGGCATTGTTGCGGCAGCGAGCGTTCAGGATTATGAAAATGACGTTATAAAAATACACGAAGACACATTAGAATTTCGCGAAATACTTTTCAAGGAATACCTTAAAACCGTTGGTTTCAATGCAGAAGCTGTGCTTCTCACCTATCCAGACAATCCGGAACTGGAAACCATTATAAATTCTGTGATGGAAAACCGTCCAGAATATGAGTTTACTACAACCTATCGCGACACACATTATGTTTGGAATGTTGATGACGAAGCACTTCTAAAAAAAATTCAGGAAATATATACTGAAATGCCTGTGCTCTACATTGCCGATGGCCACCACCGTTCGGCTTCTTCATATTTATTAGCAAAAGAATTAAAGGAAGAAAACCCCAACCACACGGGTAAAGAAGCTTATAATTATTTTATGAGCTACCTAATTCCTGAAAGCGATTTGAAAATTCATGAATTCAACCGTTTGGTAAAAGACTTAAACGGAATGGAAAAGGAAGCTTTTTTAATAAAGCTTGATGAATATTTCAGAATTGAAAACCGTGGTATGGATTATTACAAACCTTCAAAACTGCATCATTTCAGTATGTATTTGGATGGCGAGTTTTATTCATTATACCTTCGGAAAACAAAATATGAAATAAATAACGCATTAGATGCCCTAGACACACATATTCTTTACGTTACTATTTTGAAACCACTTTTAGGAATTGAAGATTTACGTAATGACCAACGCATAGAATATGCCCACGGAAAAAAGGATTTGGCGTATGTAAAAACCGCTGTCGATTCGGGTAAATTTGCCGTAGGTTTCGGGCTAATACCTGTAACTACAGACGAGATAAAACAAATTGCAGACCAAGGCTTAAAAATGCCTCCAAAAAGCACTTATATTGAGCCAAAGTTGCGCAGTGGCGTTACTGTTTATGAATTTTGAAAAACAGAATAAAGAAGAAAGGTTACATGAGTATTTCAGAAAATTTAAAAAACTTCAAAAACAAATTACCCGAAGATATTACCTTGGTGACAGTTTCTAAAACCAAACCTGTAAGTGATTTGATGGAAGCCTATAATGCGGGACAACGTGTTTTTGGTGAAAACAAAATTCAGGAGATGGAAGTCAAATGGCAGGAAATGCCAAAGGACATTCAATGGCATATGATTGGCCACGTACAGCGTAACAAGGTGAAATATATAGCTCCATTTGTAAGTTTAATTCACGCTGTGGATAGCTTCAAACTTTTAAAAGAAATTAATAAAGAAGCCGAAAAAAACGATAGAATAATTGAATGTTTGCTTCAACTGAAAATTGCTGAAGAAGACAGTAAATTTGGGATGGATGAAGCAGATGCTGCTACCCTTCTCGCTTCCGAAGAACCAAAAAAACTTCAAAACGTAAAAATTGTAGGGTTAATGGGAATGGCAACGTTTACTGAAAATGAAAAGCAAATTTCTGCTGAATTTCAAAAGTTGAAAAAAATATTTAAAAAGTTTAAAACTCAACCCTTCGACTGCGCTCAGGGTGACAGTTTTAAAATTCTCAGCATGGGAATGAGTGGCGATTATAAGATTGCTATTGAAAACGGCAGCAATATGGTTCGTGTGGGAAGTGCTATTTTTGGCGAACGGAATTATCAATAAACAATATTCAATACTATAAAACCCAAACAACAAACATAAAAAGTGTACGCAATTTTAGACATAGAAACCACGGGAGGAAAGTACAATGAAGAAGGCATTACTGAAATTGCAATCTACAAGTTTGACGGTCACAACGTTGTTGATCAATTTATAAGCCTTGTGAATCCTGAGCGACCTATTCAGCCTTTCGTTGTAAACTTAACAGGTATTAACAATGAAATGCTTCGGCAAGCACCCAAATTTTACGAAGTTGCAAAACGCATCATCGAAATAACCGATGGCTGCATAATGGTTGCCCACAACGCACTTTTCGACAATAGAATCCTTACTACAGAATTTGACCGTTTGGGTTATGCTTTTGAAAAAGAAACCCTTTGTACGGTAGAGCTTTCCAAAAAGCTGATACCAGATATGCCTTCGTACAGTTTAGGGAAATTAGTTAAAGCTTTAGGCATCCCTCTTACTGATAGGCACCGCGCACAAGGCGATGCAAAGGCTACCGTTGCTCTTTTTAAAATGTTGCTAACCAAAGACACTTCAAAAGAAATTGTTACAGAATCTCTCCGTAAAGATCCAAAACGACAATTAGAGCCTAAATTGCTCAATATTATTAAAGAAACTCCTTCAGAAGCGGGAAACGTACTGTATATTGGTAAAAGAAATAAAAAAAAAAAAAAAAAATGATGCAGCATTTTACTAGCGATAACCGTAAATCTAAAAAGATACAGTTAGAAGTAAAATCGGTTTCTTTTGAAAAAACAGGCAGCGAACTAATTGCGCTACTAAAAGAGTCTGAAGAAATAAAACAAAATAAACCTTTGTTTAATCGAACGCAGCGCAGAACTCTTTTCACACATCAACTAACTTCATTTAAAGATGAAAAAGGTTACATAAACCTAAAAATTGAAAAAGTAGATGGCCGTAAACCTGCCATTACCACTTTCAGTAACTTTCAACAGGCTAAATCATCACTTTTCAAAATAACGGAAGAAAACCAGCTTTGTCAGAAACTTACAGGGCTTTATGACACTAAAAAACAATGCTTTAATTATACTATTAAAGAATGTCATGGAGCGTGTATAAACAAAGAACCTGTTACAGAATACAACAATCGCGTAAAAACCTATTTAGAAAAATGTAGCTATGAAAACCAAAATATGTTAATCATAGACAGAGGCAGAGATGTTGAAGAACGTTCGGTGATTTTAATTGAAAACGGAATTTATAAAGGCTATGGTTTTTATAACTTAAACCATCAAATTAACAATCCTGAAATTCTGAAATCCATTATCAACCCAATGCAGAATAATAGAGACGTACAGCATATAATACAAAGTTATTTACGCAGAAAAAAAGTACTGAAAACGGTAAACCTTTCACCTAATTCAATAAATTAAGTTTACATTCTGTACTTTTAAGGCTTTATACTTTCGATGAAACCAATCAACAATAATTCTTGGCGTTACAAACTTCACGAGATAATCTATGAAGCAGATACCCCAATGGGAAAGCTTTTTGATGTAGTCCTGCTGGCAATTATCCTGATAAGTGTAATATTGGTAATGCTGGAAAGCGTAAGTTGGATAGACTTAAAATATCATAAAATCCTTTATTATAGCGAATGGGTTATTACTATATTTTTTACCATAGAATATATTGCAAGAATTATTACCGTAAATAAACCAAGAGCCTATATTTTTAGTTTTTACGGCATCATCGATCTATTATCTACTATTCCACTTTATTTATCAATGATTTTAGCGGGAAGCCACTATTTGCTTGCAGTAAGGTCATTACGCTTACTTCGTGTTTTCAGAATTTTAAAAATTACACGTTATGTGGGCGAATCTAACAAACTTGCAAAAGCGCTAAAAGACAGTAGAGCAAAAATATCAGTTTTCCTTTTTACTGTTTTGATTATCGCCATCATTTCTGGTACGTTAATGTATTTAATAGAAGGCGAAGAAAGTGGTTTTGTAAGCATACCTACAAGTGTTTATTGGTGTATCGTTACACTCACAACCGTTGGCTTTGGTGATATAACTCCTATTACGCCTTTAGGTCAATTTATAGCCTCCATAATTATGATTATGGGTTACGGCATCATTGCGGTTCCAACCGGTATAATTAGTGCAGAATACACCAAAAGCATAGGTAAACAAGATGTTTTAGGGAAAGATTACGTACACGTAAATACCCAAGCCTGTCTAAATTGTGGTGCTTCAAAACATAGGGATGATGCCGTTTTTTGTCATAAATGTGGCGAAGAACTACACCCCGATAACAATCCTGAAAACAACCCCAAAGCCTAATGGCTGCCAAAAAACCATTACTAATTTGTGTGGTTGGGCCAACAGCTATTGGCAAAACTTCGTTAGCTATAAGCCTCGCTAAAGCTTTTTCTGCGGAAATAATTTCGGCAGATTCCCGACAGTTTTTTAAAGAAATGAAAATTGGAACCGCTGTTCCTTCTGAAAAAGAATTGAAAGCAGCAATACATCATTTTATTCAAAATAAAAGCATTTTTGAAGATTATTCAGTCGGTGATTTTGAAAGGGAAGCTATTGGGTTTTTGGATGAATATTTCACCGCAAATCAAGTCGCCGTGATGGTTGGCGGTTCGGGTTTATATATAGATGCTGTTGTAAAAGGTTTAGATATTTTTCCTGAAGTACCCTCAGATTTTAGAGAAGAATTAAATTCTGAATTAGCTGAAAAAGGAATTGAAGTACTTCAAAAAGAACTAAAAAGAGTAGACCCCTCCTATTTCGAAAAAGTTGATATTCACAATCCACATAGGTTAATTAGAGCGTTGGAAATTTGTCGCTGCACAGGAAAACCGTATTCTTCTTTTCTGAAAAAGGAAACTACAATTAGAAATTTTGAAACACTATTCATTGGTTTAACAGCTGAAAGAGAAACAGTTTATAACCGCATTAACCAGCGTGTAGAACAAATGGTTGAAGTTGGTTTGATTGATGAAGTGAAAGAGCTTTTACCATTTAGAGACAAGAATGCACTGCAAACTGTAGGCTACAGAGAACTCTTCGAGTATTTTGACGGAAAAATTTCACAGGAAGAAGCTATTTCAGAAATTAAGAAAAACACGCGGCGTTTCGCCAAAAGACAAAACACATGGTTCAAAAAAAATGAAGCCATCCATTGGTTTGATTATAAAACTGAGGGTTCAAAAATCATGGCTTTTATAAAAGAAAAAAACGCCTTTTAAAGGCGTTTTTTTACACTTATCTTGTGACGATATTAATTGTCTACTTCACTCTTAACCACCAAACGGAAGCCTTCGCCGTGAATGTTGATAATTTCAACATCATCGTCTTTACTAATATATTTTCGCAATTTTGCAATATATACATCCATACTTCTAGATGTAAAATAGTTATCGTCTCTCCAGATTTTGGTAAGAGCCAATTCGCGTGGCATTAAATCGTTTTTATGAAGCGCTAATAGTCTCAATAATTCGTTTTCTTTCGGAGATAACTTAATTGGAGTTTCATCATTACAAATCAAGAAACGTAATTTAGAATTCAACTTAAAACTGCCAATCTCGAACTCATATTGTTTACTATCTGCAATATTATCTGTCGATTTTCTTTGGATAATAGCCTTTATTTTCATTAAAAGCACTTCACTATCAAAAGGCTTGTTTAGGTAATCATCTGCTCCAACTTTATACCCTTTAAGTACATCTTCTTTCATTGCTTTTGCAGTTAAGAATATGATAGGCACATCTTCGTTCTTTTCACGAATTTCTTTCGCCAAAGTAAAACCGTCTTTGTAAGGCATCATTACGTCCAAGATACAAAGATCGTAATCATCTTTTTTAAATTTTTCGAAACCTTCCATTCCGTTTTTGGCATGAGTTACGTTATAATCGTTCATTGCCAAATAGTCTTTTAGGACTGTACCAAAGTTCGGATCGTCTTCTACGAGTAAGATTTTTTTGTTTTCTGTTTCCATAATTTAAGATATTAAGTGTAATTTTATTATAAATGTACTGCCCTTTTCTTTTTCACTTTCCACGTATATTTCGGCATCGTGGTCATCCAAGATGCGTTTAACGTAAGCAAGACCGAGACCGTGGCCTTTTACATTATGTATATCGCCGGTATGTTCCCTGTAAAATTTTTCAAATATTCTTTTCTGAACAACCTTATTCATTCCTATACCTTGATCACGTATTTTAAGAATAACACTGTTTTTTATATTTTCTGAATAGATATCTATTTTAGGTTCATCTTCAGAATATTTAACGGCATTGTCTAATAAATTGACAATTACATTACTTAAGTGAGATTCATTAGCTAGAACCGTAGATTTTAAGGCGCCAAAATGAGTGTTTATATAACCTCCTCTATCTTCAACAATTAAACTAATATGTGTGATAGCATCTTCTACAATTTCTTGTAAGTTTACGCAATCCTTAGGCAGGTCCAACTCATTCTTTTCTAATTTAGAAATTCGAAGAACGTTTTCCACTTGAGCGTGCATCCTCTTGTTCTCCTCTCTAATCATACCTAAATAACGATTCAAAAACTCTTTATTGTCTTTAACCTTTGGATTTTTTAAAGAATCCAAAGCAAGATTTATTGTGGCAATTGGAGTTTTAAACTCGTGAGTCATGTTGTTAATAAAATCTGTTTTAATCTGAGATATCTGTTTTTGTTTATATATCTGCGAAATAGCACTCCAATATGCTAAAATTATAACAGCTGTAAATACCAATGATAATATAGCCATTCCTAAAATACTGTTTATAATCAATTTTTCTTTTTCAGAAAAATTTACATAAAGTTCATAATTAGACTTATTCTCACTTTCAAAAAGTGGAACCAAATAGCTATTATCTTCATTGAATTTGAAGTTTTTCGATCTAACTTTCGTTTCAAGGTTATTGCTATATATAGCAAACTCAAACTTAGAGTTTAATCCTCTTTCTTTTAATTCATCATCGATTAATCTTGTGATTTCTTCTACGCTTACCCTCTTATATATAGGCGTTAAGGAATTTATATTGCTAACAAAATCTTCAAATTGCTTTTGTTCATAATCCTTCATCCTCGAAAAGGACTCTACACGCGTCTCCGTATTTGATGTGCCGTCAAAACCACCAGAAATTTTAGTCTTGGTTTTTCGGTTAGTAAGTTTCTTAAACAGAATACTGTCCAAATCACCATCCGATAAACCGGACGAAAGTTTGTAGTCTTGCTCTAAAATAGCATCCGTAAAAATATAGGTTTCATTTGTTGTCTTATTTTGAAACTTATAAGCTAGCTCAGTAAAGCTCTCATTATCAGGAACCTGAACGCTATCTATATACGGTAAGTAAAGTTTATAATATGTTTCCGTTTCCTTAAGTTTAATTTGTTTAGTAACTGAGAGCAGTACTTGCTTGGCATTAATAGTAAATTGATCCGCTTTGGTTCTGTACGCATTAGAAATCCAATAACCCTGAACAAATACTATTCCCAATAACGAGAGACTCATGAGTGCAATGAGCAATACAAATAGCTTTTTATTCATAGTCTCAAAAGTAATATTTTAACATTTAGAGAGTTGGTCATTTAACCAAATGTTAACAAAAGCAGTAAGGTAATAACGGCTGTTTAGGCGAGTGAAAGATGTATTTCTTGAACTTTTTTTCGTATTGCTTGCAAATCTATATTTTCAATAATGATATCTGCTAGTTCTTTCTTTTTTTCATCGCTCCATTGATTCGCTATTCGTTGCTCAACTTCTTTCGCTGAAATAGCATCACGATTGATTACACGAGCAATACGTAATGCCTTGGGAGCAGTTACCAATATTACTTTATCACAAGTTTTATAACTGCCGTTTTCAAAAAGAATGGCGGCTTCTTTTATAACGTATGAAGATTTTTGTTTTAAAACCCATTTTATAAAGTGTGCAGCAACTTTAGGATGAATAATTGCGTTTATGGCAGAAAGAAGTTCTTCATTATTGAAAATTTTATCAGCTACAAACTTTCGGTTAAGTTTTGAACCAGAATATGCGTTTTCACCAAGTAATGCAATAATTTTACGCTTAATTATTTTAGAGGAATCTGTTAGTTTTTTGGCCTCAACATCTGCAATGTAAATTGGGACGCCTAAATCTGAAAATAAATGGGCGACTGTTGTTTTGCCACTTCCTATGCCACCTGTAAGTCCGATTATTTTAATATGCTTCATTTTTAGTCAGACTTTATTTGAATATAAAAAAATCTACCTTCTTTGGCTCGAAGACCACATTGTGAATATTATCTGGTTTTTTTTCAAGAAAGGGTAACATAAAGTTTTCATCTTTGTTTCTTCTAGCATAATCGCATACCAACCTAAAGCTTTCTTCCGTTATTTTAGCAAAATCATTTACAGAAACATCAAAAGTAACGGTTATGCTTTGCGGCACTAACTTAACTTCAACATTAGGTGGAAGATTGATAACCTCGGCTTGTATGGTAAATTGACGTTGGAAAAACTCTGCGACCGCTAGATTTACATCAACTTTATTGGGATTTATGGAAATAATTTCGCCTTTAGGTATAGTAATCTTTACCGTTTCCGAAATATCTTTTTCAACATCTTTAATAGTAATTAGCTCTGTTTCAATAGTATTAATTTTTTTTAAACTTCCTGAAGAACCAGAAATTATTACTGAATCTGGTAAAATTTTTATACTATCAACAGGTTTAAATCCATCTTTAAATATAATATCTGTCTTGACAATAACGCGTACTTTTTTTAAGACAATTGGATCTAGATAAACATTCAATTCTTCTAAAGAAAGATTTTTAATAGCAAAATTTCTATTAAAACTAGAAGAAACCATTCGCAGTAATTGATCTTTTGGAATTTCAAAACCCGCTTTATCTTTATCGTAATACTTCTGTACAGGCACTATGATTGATGGGTTTTTCAACTTATAAAATAATATTTCGAATCCATTGGCCGTAAGATCAAAAGTAATTTCGCTAGGGTTACCTTCAGAAAGCGCTGCAGTTTCTGGTATATTTTCATAATCAATCTTAGCTATTATTATAGCTGTAAACTCTCTACTAAATTTGGCCAAAACCCAAAATATAGTAGCCAGTAACAGAAAGAAAAGAAAGCGTTTTACTTTTCCATTTTTATCTTTTTTAAAAAATCCTTTCGGCATAGCACTTCTTTTGAAAGTCAATAAAGTTAACTAAAAAATAAGGAGGGAAATTGTTTCTGCGGATTTTTATTTAGAAGATTTATTAAAATACTCGATTTCAGAAAAGCCAATCCGTATCCAAAAAACTGAATAAACACGGCTGCCACTGAAAGCATTCCAATATAAATACTTTTATTTTTGAAGGAAGAATCTATTAAAATTAGTAATAAATAAAAACCAAGCGGCATTAAAAAGAGTGAAGACAATAAAAGTAAAAACATAAAGGAAGTTACTACAAATAAAACAAACAACGTAGGAAACCAATAAGTAAGCTTTGATGCAGAAGGATGCCATTTATTCAAAATTGGTCTAACTAGACCGAATTTTTTTACCTGTATGTAAAATTTTTCCCAAGAAATACGCCTTTTATGATAAACATAGGCGTTTGGCAGAAAAGTTGTTTTATAACCAGCCTTTAAGATACGCTGGGAAAGATCTGGATCCTCACCAGGATGTATTTTTGAATACCCACCCGTTTTTATGAACACTTCTTTAGAAATACCCATATTAAAGCTTCGAGGTTCAAAATTGGTGATACTTTTTTTGCTACCGCGAATTCCTCCAGTTGTAAAAAAGGAAGTCATAGTATAATTTATAGCTTTTTGTAAAGGAGAAAAACTTTTATGGGCTGCATCTGCACCACCAAAACAATGGTAAAATGATTTATTTAGAAATAAATTTACCGTAGTTAAATAATGTTCTGGTAATAAACAATCTGAATCTAAAATTATAAAATAGTTACCCTTAGCTTGTTTCATCCCAAAATTACGAGAATCTCCTGGGCCTGAATTTGGTTTAAAATAATAGGAAATGGCTAATTTATCCTCAAATTGTTTTACTATAGCTTCAGCCGTTTCTGAAGAACCATCTTCTACTAGTACAATTTCAAAGTCATCCTGAAAATCGAGAGCTGTAAAACTTTCCAAAAGCTCCTTTACTTCCTGCGGTCGGTTATATACTGGAATTATAAAGGAGTATTTTTGTTGCATTGTACAAAGTTAGTTAAATAAAAAAAGCCACCCACTTTCGTGGATGGCTTTCCATAACAAATTATGAAAAATTAGTTTTTCAATACTTTGAATGTACCTGTTTTACCCGCAACAGTTACTTCCATAATGTAAGTACCTGAAGTTAAACCAGAAATATCAAGATCTGTAGTAGTAGCACCAACTTTAGTTACTAATACTTTTTGACCTAACAAGTTATACATAGATACAGTATCTATGTTATTAATAGCGTTTAGTGAAAGACGTCCATTAGTTGGGTTTGGATAGAAAGAGAAACCTTCAAGTGTATTATTTGCAACACTCAATGGGTTACAGTTACCAATCATCTTATACACCACTTCTCGTGTAGCATCTGGCACAGTCCAGAAACCATCAGCTGCATTAAACTGAGCTGATGCCTCACCTTCTACAGGTATGTCGGTAGAAAACAACCAGTAAACTGTTGACTGGTTAGTTCCAGTTCCCATACTAACCTCAATCCAATACTTAGTATCCGAACCAGAATCTCCAGCAAATGTAAATGGAGTAAGTGCTAAACTTGTATCAAACCTGTAAGCTACTGGGTTAGTCCAAGGAGCTGAACTCAAAATAGTTGGAACAACAGTCTCGCTACCTATTATTGTACCTGGTAAGCCAGCTGCATTATCATAATAAACAACGTTTGCAGTTGTTGGAGCATCTTCTGGAGCAAAAGTTAAGAAAGAAACCTCTATAGTATCTAAAACAAAATCCTCACCAGCAGTAACAGCAATATCTGCAGCAGCTTTATAATCAGAATCAATTCCAGAACCAACACCACCATTACCATCTCCTGTAATTACGTGTGCCTGATCACAAGGAGAACCGCCGCCGCCGCCAAGAGCATCTGTTCCAAATTCTAAATTTGCGAAAAGCTCTCCTTCATCTGACTCAGCTTGTAATTCAATTCTACCAATTGCATCATCAGATATAAATCCAATAAAATTTTCGGTAGCTGGAGTGTTTGAAACAGTAAACGTATCTAATAGAACATCACTAGTATCAAATATGCGAATATCAGCATTTTCCACATTAGTGACATATAAATCCAATCCTACCGCATAAGCACCATCTGGGGCAAAAGAAATAATTGTATATTCTGTAAACACATTTGCCCCCATAAGAGTTGATGTGTTTCCTATAGCCGTAGCACCTACATAAACTACATCTGTTGCACTCGCAGTAATATTAAAACCATCTATTAGTTCACCAGCAGCAAAACAACCACCTCCAGCACTACTAACGACTGCACCACAAGTAACAATTTCACCAGTACCTGGACCACCATCAAAATCTTCAGAGACGAAAGCTCCTGTATATGCTGCTTCAAAAACCGTTTTATCGGAATAAGAAGTAATAGACATAATACCACGTTCATTTGTGATTGAAGTAGTACCACCTTCAACTATAACAGTTCGAGGGGCAATAGGAATAAATTGATCAAAACTAACAGCCGAGATAGGTTTTTCATAGTTAACAATTGTAGAAATTGGATCAGGCAAACTAGTTGCTGGCGCCTCAATGCTTTTATTTTGGCTAAAACCTATAGCACAAAAAAATAATAAAAATAATGTTGTAATTTTTTTCATAATTAAGATTGTTTTAAAAGTTAAAAAAAGTTTTTAATTGAATGGTTAAAGATATTTAAAAAAATATCAAAAAAAAAATATATATCGAAATTCCCTAAATTAAACCCAATAAAAAAAGCCACCCACTTTCGTGGATGGCTTTCCATAACAAATTATGAAAAATTAGTTTTTCAATACTTTGAATGTACCTGTTTTACCCGCAACAGTTACTTCCATAATGTAAGTACCTGAAGT
>Ga0256845_1001859_pt1 | contig 16314 bp, 9 predicted proteins | sample RiftiametaG_FD_189101 | JGI IMG/M metagenome (GOLD analysis project Ga0256845, IMG submission 189101) | Tube worm associated microbial communities from hydrothermal vent at the East Pacific Rise, Pacific Ocean - Riftia | ecosystem: Host-associated > Annelida > Integument > Unclassified ...
TTTCATAATTATATGTCTATAATTTGCATCTATTCTTTAGAAGACATAATTACTTCAACTTTTATAGCATCATCAAAAAATGTTTTGGCTTTTTTAACAACTTCTTTAGCATTGATACTTTTTATAAAATCATTATATGCAGTGTCAGTCATATTAAACTCATTGTATTTACCATAACTAACTAATTGACGATGCCAATACCCTAATTTTTCGGTATACTCTGATCTTTCCTTTAGCAAATTATTTTTAATTTCAACTAAATCTTCTTGATTTACAGCGCCTTCCTTAAATTTTTTGATTTCTGCCAAAGCTATAGCCTTTAATTTAGTTGCATTTTCTGGCTTACAATCAAAACTAAATGTTAAACCTGCTCCTTGATAAGGAATTCTTTTCATTGAATTTTGTACTCGTACTCCATAAGTGCCGCCTTCTTTTTCTCGGATCTCTTCCATAAAGCGTTTGCTTAATAGGTTTGATATAACTCCTAAATAAATAGTGTTTTCTTGTGAGTATTTCATCTCATCATTAAAAGACACATAAACACTCGCTTTTGAAGTGCCTAATTCTTTTTTGAAATAATTATTTACATTGCTTGATGGAGGCCTAATCTTATTATCTGTAAATGTTTCTTTTTGATTTTTTACTGGAAGGCTTGCTATATATTTTTCTATATAAGTATTTAGTTTTGCTTCATTAAAATCTCCACTAATTACAAAGAAAAAATCGTCTGGGTTTAAAAATCGTTCTTTATAAATTTTTTCAATTCCTTTGAAGGAAACATCATTTAATAGTTCTTCATTAAAAATTTTCACTCTTGGATGACGACTAGACATTACTTGAGAGATTGTATCTCTAAAAGACCTACTTACATCATTTTTAAGATTCTTTGCATAATTTTTATATTGCATCGATAAAGTAGTATATGCTTGCTTATCAAATCTAGGATTTGTAAAGTACAAATGTGCCAATTCAAATAAGGTTTCTATATCTTTTGTTGATGAATTTCCTGCTATACGCTCATTTAATTCTCCTAAACTTGCACCTACTGAAACAACTTTACCAGCCAATAATTTTTTAAGTTCTATAGCACTAAAATCTCCTATTCCATAACTACCAATAAAATCATTGAATACCATAGCATTAGGAATATCTTTTAAACCTAATTTTGACGTTCCTCCCCAACTAAATCCTGTAAAAGAAATCTTATCTTTTTCTAAAACTGAATGTTGTGTGTATATTTTAATACCGTTACTTAACGTTAATTCTTTTGCCTTTAATATTGGTATCTCTTTTGTGTTGATAATTGTACCTGTTATTGGCAACTTAGAAATTAATGCTCGTTTTTTAAAGGTATCTACATACGGTTCTAATTTTTCTAATCGTACTTTATCAATTATATTTATAACGTCATCTTTTGTAGGATACGTAACGCCTTCTTTTTCTGGACCAGATACTGTAATCAGCATATTATCATCTCTAAAAAAATAGTTTGAAAATGTATTTACTTCTTGTAAAGAAATTGTAGGTAAAACATTTTTAGCAAAGTTCAACTCATATTCAATTCCTGGTACGGGTTCATTCTTTAAATAATGATCTTTTATTTCTTTAGCATAACTATCATTATGCCTTTTTGCCCTTTTTCTGTATTGATTTTCAATACTACTTAATAAATTCGTTTTTGCTCTATCTAGTTCTCCTTTTGTAATTCCAAACTCTTTTGTGTTTTCAATAATTAAATAGGCTTCTTTTAAAGCATTTTTCCATTCATTCTCTTTAAATACCGTATATATTCCTGCTGCGTTTTTTGTTAAGAATACTGGCGAAAAATATGCCTGTGCTCCCATATAAGGTGGATTTTCTTTTTGCAATCGCTCTTGCAAACGATTATTTACAATACTGGTATATAAATTTTGAATATATTTATTTTTTAAATAATCTGTATTCTTATCTTTATTTTCTACTATGTTATATTTATATTGAATATTTACATAATTACTGGTAGCTTCTTTATCGGTTGCCAATACATATTTTGGTGCTTTATTATCTGGAACATCAAAATAGTTTCTTTTGGGTGCATTTTCAACTGCCGGAATAGTTGAAAATAGTTGCTTTACTCTCTTTTCTACTTCATCAACATCAACATCTCCTACTATTACAATGGCCTGCAAATCTGTACGGTACCATTTATGATAGAAATCCCTCAACGCTTTGTATTCAAAATTTTGAACAATATCCATAGAACCAATCACATCTCTTTTAGAATATTTACTATCGGCATAAAGTACATTAGATTGTTTGTCCCACATTCTTTTTCCTGCATTTCTTCTTGTTCTCCATTCTTCATTAATCACACCTCGTTCTGCATCAATCTCTTTATCTGCTAAGGTTAAATAATTTGACCAATCGTGTAACACCAATAAACTTGAATCTAAAACTTTTGAATTATTTACTGGAATATTACTTATATTATACACAGTTTCATCAAAAGAGGTATAAGCATTGATATCTCTACCAAATTTTACACCTTTACTTTCCAGATAATCTAACATGCCTTTTTTAGGATAATGATCTGTACCATTAAATGCCATGTGTTCTAAAAAATGTGCTAAGCCACTTTGATGATCTTCCTCTAAAATTGAACCTACATTTTGAACCATATAAAAACTGACTCTGTCTTTTGGCTCTTCGTTATGACGTATATAATACGTTAATCCGTTTGCTAAAACGCCTCTACGAAAATTTGGGTCTAACGGAATTGCCTCTCCTTTTTGCTGGATTGTAACTACTTTTGTGGTTTCTTTTATATCTATTTTTGTGCTCTTACATGAAAATAATACGACTGCTATTACTAAAAATAACCACAGATAATTTGTTTTTTTATAGATATTCATTGTTTATTATTAAATATTGGTTTCACTCGATTTATTATTGGTAATAAAAACTTAGAAGCCACAGTTAAAATTGGTATAAAACTAACTCAAATAAACTGTACACTAAAAACAGAACTGCAACTCCTAAGTATATTTTATTGTTTTTTTATATCCTACTATATTTACTAATTGATTCGTATTATCATACAACTAATCTCGCTTAATATAATCGCTAATAACACTTACAGGTACTACTTCTTTTACAATAAATTGAAGAGCTCCATGTTCTCTAGATCCGTTAACATACTCCATCATGGTAGCACTTACCATACCTACTAATTGACCGTTCTCATTTACAACCGGACCTCCACTTGCACCTTGCCCGAATTCGGCAGTAATAGCAATTTTAACTCCGTCATCTCTATCACTAATATATTTATTAGCAATAATTCCGTTTTCCATATAGAAATAGTTATTAAATGGATGCCCCATCATATAGATATTTTCTCCTACCAATTCTTCTGCGGCAAATGGTATTGATTTTATTTTTCCCCCTTTAGTATCAATTTTTAAAATTGCTAAATCATTGGTTTGACTTGAAGATAAAATGCCCGTTATAGGGTATACATTACTAGCTGCATCAGAAACAAAAAGTGCCTTAGATTTCATGTTCTTCATTACTTCAATTACATGATAATTTGTTACAATAACACCATCTTCATGTATTACATATCCACTTGCCATAGACAAGGCAATACCTCCATAAGGAGCATCATAAGCTCTACCAATAGCTAATGTTCGTTCTTTTAAATAGAAATAGATTTGATTTCCATTCATTTTTGTCGGTGTATTTGAACTGACTATTATATTAGAATTTTCTTCAATATTTTTTAATTTTTGACCTTGTAATACATCAAATGGCACAAATTTATTTTTAGAAAGTAATGCCGATGCCTTTTGGGTAAAATCATTTGTGAATTTTGAATTCTTAATGGGCTTATCTTCTAAAATTGGAGTTGTTGAAACAGACTGTTCCGTATAAAGCTCTTGGGTCGCATTTTGTTTTTCTTGTACTGCCTCAGTATTTTGTTTACAACTAACAATACTAATAAATAAGATAAGTGCTGCTATTTTTTTTAAATACATAATTGTTAAGATATTTTAAAGTTATTGTTATTTTAAAAGACTTGTTAATAGTTCTTTTGTTTTAAGTCAGAAGGTCTTGTTGCATATACATCTATAATTTTTCCTTCTTTACCGAACAGCATAAAACGCGGAATTGCTTTGATGCCATAATGTTTTGCTATTTCCGATTTAAAAGCATTGCCTGCAAACAATTGAATACCACCTAAGTTGTTTTCTTTAACATATTTTTTCCATTTATTTAAATCTTTAGGTTTATCCATAGAGATGCTTACAAATTGTATGTCTTTTCCATGAAAGTCTTTTTCTAATTGTTTTAATGCAGGAATTTCATCTTTACAGGGGCCGCACCAAGTTGCCCAATTATCTATATATACATATTTGCCTTTTAAACTAGAAAAAGAAATTTCTTTGCCTTTTTCATTTTTTGCTGTAAAATCAAAACCTTGACTTCCTTTTTTAAAAATAGTAATTGATGCTTTATAGGCTTCAACTTGTTGTTTTACATCTTTATCTATATTGATGATATTTTGATAAGGTTTTAAAAATTCATCTAATCTTTGATAACTTTTAAACACAATAAGTCTATCTAATATCATAAATGCCTTTAAGGTATCATTTTTAACCCCATCTACCATTTCTGGTAATTCATCTTGTGGTGTTGAAATGTCAATACTATCTTTTTCTTTTGTAAGTATTTTTATAATTTGATTCATTGATAATATCTCTCTTCCTTTTGGTAACTCAAGAAGTATTGTCGATTCAAAGTTCTTCTCATTCTTAAATAGTTCAAGAAATTTACGTGTTTGTTCTTTACTTGGGTACTCAAATCTTCCAGAACTCACAAAAAACAATCCTTCACCTTCTATTTCTAAATCTATATAGGCATGCATCAATGCATTAAATTTTTTGTTTTTTGTGTTTACCTTATCATGATATGATTTCATTTTTGGCATATAGGATTCATAAAAAGGAAAAAATTCTTTGTATAGTGCTTGACTAAGCCTACCATTGTAATATTTAAGTGTATCGTTACTTCTTTTCCAATTATAAAGTATCGTATTTTCTTGATCGGGTATATTTTCTTGCGTATATCCTTTATCATCGACATTAATGGTAAATACTTGATTATTTTTTACATAAACTGGGTAGTGCTCATTAAATTTAGAACCCAACACATAAAAACTTTCTTTATCGATTACAGGAATTGTAAACTCATATTTTCCATCTTCTTTTAAAGGGTATGCCACTACTTTCTCTTTTATGCCATTTACAATTTTATAAAGTGTTACCTCTTTTGCAGTATTATAAGGAAAAATTGGGGTATAGGTTCCTTTAATAATAGTAGGCGTTTCTTTTACTTTTTTTTTAGTATTGCACGACATTAAAAAAAATAATGCGCCTAGTAGTATAAAAAGCGTTTTTTGTAACCTCATAATTAATGTCTTTTTAAGATTTTATATAGTCTAGGCTTGCTTTAACATACTTAGGCTTTGAACTCGTTTAAAGTCATGATTATTTTAAAAGGTTTGTCAGTATTTCTTTTGTTTTAGGATCTGATGGTCTTGTTGCGTTTGCATCTATAATATTCCCTTCTTTATCGAACAATAAAAAACGTGGAATTGCATTTATTTTATAACTTGTTGCAATATCAGATTCAAACGCATTGTCTGCAAACAATTGGATGCCGCCAAGTTTGTTGTCTTTTACAAATTTTTTCCATTTTGCCAATTCTTTAGGCTTATCAAAAGAAATGCTCACAAATTGAATGTCTTTGCCATGAAAATCTTTTTCCAGTTGTTTTAATGCTGGAATTTCTGCTTTACAAGGAGCACACCACATAGCCCAAGCATCTATATAGACAATTTTGCCTTTTAGGCTTTTAAACGATACTTTTTTGTCGTTTACATCATTAAATGCAAAATCATATCCTGGGCTACCCACTACAAAAACACTAATTTCTGCCAAATAGCTATCAATTTCTTTTTTTATAGTTTCATCGATTGCAAGTATATCTTTATAAGGCTCTATATATTCGTTTAATTGCGATGGGCTTTTGATTTTTATAGCATTCCTAAGAATAAACAAGGATTTTAAAGTGTCATTTTCAATACCATCTGTCATTCTCCTTAACACTCCACTTCGTGATTTTACATCTCCATTATACATCCAATCATTCATTCTATTCATACTTAGCGTATTCATACCTTTAGGAAGTTTAAGTATGGTGGCTGTTTTAAAATTATGCCCATCAGAAAATAGTTCTAAAATACCAGACTCTTTAACTTGTTCTTTTGTAGGATGTTCTGATCTTGGTGTAGATAAAAAATATCTTACTTCATTTTCAATCTGTAAATCAATATATGCATGCAACAACGTGTTGAATTTTGCATTGGGCGTATTTACTTGTTTGTGAAACTCTTTCATCTTAGGTGCATAATCCTTATAAAAAGGAAAAAAATCTTTATAGGTTGTTTTTGATGCCCCAGAAAAATTTCTATAATGTGCAATGGTATCATTACTTCGTACCCAGTTATATAACAATTCGTTTTCTGCATCTGGAAAATTACTTTGTGTATATTCTTTACCGTGAATATCTATATTAAATATCTGGTTATTTTTTATATAAAGAGGAATTGAATGGTAATCAGAAGTCAATACATAAAATCCTTCTTCATTTTCACTTGTAGGAATGGTAAATCCGTATTTTTTATCTGCTCCTAATTTATACGTTGCTATTTCTTCTTTCTTTCCTTTTACAATTTTAGAAAGTTTTACTTCTTTAACGTTATCGTAAGGAAAAGTCAACTTATAGGTTCCTTTAATAGTGGTAAAATCACCACTAACTATTTCTGTGTTTTTATTGTTATTGCAAGATATTAATAGTCCTATTATGCCTATTAAAATGAACATTATTTTGTGTGGTTTCATAATATATATTTGTTTTTTATAAAGCCTAAGTATATCTTAGAATACTACTTAGGTCTTAAAAGTTATCATTATTTTAAAAGCTTACTTAATATTTCTTTTGTTTTTGGGTCTGATGGCCTTGTCGCATTTGCATCTATAATATTCCCTTCTTTATCGAACAATAAGAAACGAGGAATTGTATTTATTTTATAGCTTGTTGCAATATCTGATTCAAACGCATTGTCTGCAAACAATTGAATACCACCAAGACCTTCATCTTTTACAAATTTTTTCCATTTTGCTAATTCTTTAGGCTTATCAAAAGAAATACTCACAAATTGTATATCTTTTCCATGAAAATCTTTTTCTAATTGTTTTAAGGCAGGGATTTCGGCTTTACACGGTGCGCACCACATAGCCCACGCATCTATATAAACAACTTTTCCTTTTAGGCTTTTAAACGATACCTTTTTGTCATTTACATCATTAAATTTAAAATCGTACCCTGGCGTACCTACTTCAAATACGCTAATTTTTGCCAAATACGTGTCAATTTCTGCTTTTACATCTTTATCTATTGCAATTACATTTTTATAAGGTTTAATAAATTCGTTTAATTGTGTAGGACTTTTAAACGTTTTAGTATAGTGATGAATGAATAAACCTTTTAAAGTATCGTTTTCAATACTATTGGTCATAGTCTTTAAACCCTCAATAGAAAAACCGCCTTTAACCTTACCGCTATTCACTAAATCATCCATACTCATAACAAGTGTAGACATACCATGAGGTAATTCTAATAACTTGGTTGTTTTAAAATTCTGTTTGTCGGCAAACTGGTCATAAACCCCAAGGGTTATTTGTTTATTATATTGTCCATCAGGTGGTTGTGTTGTTCTACCGGTAGCCATAAAGTGTCTCGCTTCTTCTTCAATTTTTAAATCGATAAAGGCGTGCATCAACTCATTAAATTTTTTATTGGGTGTATTCACTTGCTTATGAAATTCTTTCATTTTAGGTGCATGCTCTTTAAAAAAAGGAAAAAAATCTTTATAACTTACATTTAATGTCTCATTAGTAGATTCTCTATAATATGCTAATGTATCATTGCTTCTTTCCCAATTGTACAACGTCTCGTTTTCTTTATCAGGAATATTGGTTTGTATATATGTATTACCTTGCATATCAATATTAAAAACTTGATTGTTTTTTACATAAATAGGAATAGAATGGTAATCAGAAGTCAACACATAAAACTCTTCTATAGTATCATTTGTAGGAATGGTAAACCCGTATTTATGGTCTTTTTTTAATTTATAGGTTGCTACTTCTTGTTTTTTACCTTTTACAATTTTAGATAATGTCACTTCTTTAACATTTACATCATTATAAGGATAAGTATGGCTGTAGGTTCCTTTAATGGTTGTAAAACTACCCTTAATCGCTTCGTTAGATTTATTATTACAAGACATTAAAAATATACTTGCTATAACAACTACAAAATATTTTTTTTTTAAATTCATATATTACTCTTTAAAATTTGCTAGAATTATTTTGTTTTTGCTTTATTAAAATTTGTAGTGAAAATTTCGTTAAACCGTGTCCATTCTTTATCTGTAAAAATGGGTTTGACTTTCTTTTAATACTTTATTGAATACGGCTAAGTCATTCTCTTTTCCAAGAATTTTTGCCCTGTTAATTACAATAGTAATTAAACTGTTACGAATAGTCATTCTACCATAATCATTAGCAAGTTGCTGTGCATTATCAAAAATATATTCTTGATAAACACCTCCTAATCGCAAGCCAGTAATGATAGCAAACGGAATTTCATCACTCAACGATTTTTGTTGTTTTAAATAGGTGTCTATTTCTTCAAAAGATAAGTCCCTTTTATTCTCCATATAGGATGCACGATAAAAGTCAGGATAGTCTAATTCGAATGATGTGCTAAAATTTTTATACTTTTTTTGGTTTGCATATTTTTTAGAATCTGCTAATAAATCAGAAAATTCATCGACACTACGAAACCCAGAAGCAATATCGAGCAGTTCCATTTTTGGAGTTAGAATTAATAAGGTAGGAAAGCCTGTAACTGCATATTTCATGCTTAATTTCATTCCTATTTGTTCTTTAAACACATCTGACTTAAAAGAGATGAAATCTTTTTTTAATACGGTTGCCACTTTCGGGTTCGGATATACATCTGCTTCCATTTCTGCACATGGGTGACAGCCTTCAAAATATAGATCAATAAAAATCAACTTATTTTCTTTTTGAGCTTGTTGTAGTATTTGTTCCCAACTATTGGTTGAGAAAATATGGTCGCTATTTGATTTTTTAGCATCTTGGGCATTCAATAATATCCCTTGGAAAAGGAATAAAAAAATAATTGTTTTTTTCATTATAGCTTGCATTAGTAGTAATAAAAGATTAAAAACTTAAAAGTTGAGATAAAAACAATGTATAATCTCTTTGTAGATTCTTAAAAAAACTAATTCAAATAATCATAAATAAGAACTGGTAAAACAGAGCTTTTAAGCTGATAACAAGGCTTTGATTTGTTAATAAACCTCTAACAATTAAAATAACTATTAGAGGTTTAATTGTACAAAAACTATTTTGTGTTTTGCTGTAAAGATTCATTTCTATCTGTTGCCGTTTTTGCAAAAGGCATAATAAAAATATGTGAATCAGGTGCTATACTATATGTTTGACTATTAAAGTCTCTAGTGTAAGTTTTTGCAAACGCTGTTTCTGTATTTAAACGGCGCATATCCCAAAATCTATTTTGTGTATTTACTAATTCTCTTGCTCTTTCTTCTATAACAAGTTCAACAGCTTCTGTTGAATTGGCTGCAGTTAAATCGACATAGTTTAGTGGTAAAATACGTTTTACCCTTAATGCATTTACAATACTCATGGCTCCAGCTACATCATCAGCTCTAGCCAAACATTCGGCTTTCATTAATAATACTTCTGTCGTTTTGATTCCTCCAGTATTATGTTTATAATCATTATTAAACCATAGCATAAAATTGGGGTTAGGTATCCACCACGGTACAGCATAAAAATCATCTAAACGAATATCGCCCATTCCAAATCTATCTATAGCTACTTGTCCAACAAGACCAGAAGGTCTTCCCCATTGACCACCAGTATAATATAAATTCTCTGGTGTATCAAATTCTACTGCTGGATTTTTTTGTACAGGAAACGATGGACTTCCTAGGTTATGCCAAGCTACCATATCAAAAATAACATCATTAAATGCTAATGATTGATTTGCAGCTTCTAAAGCAGCAGGGAAGTTTTTCATAAACAGATTTACTTTTGCTAAAAGTGCATAACCAAACGCTTTATTAGGATGCATTGGATTAAGTGTTACATCTAATAAATCTGGAATTGCTGCATTGATATCTTCTAAAATAAAATCATACGCCTCTTGTACAGTTGATTGAACCAATGCTTGTTCTAAATCAAACTCTTTTACTAAAAAGACTCCTTTATCTGAAGCTGCTGTACTAGCATCATAATGGGTAGCATACGTATTAACCAACATAAAATGATTGAAAGCTCTTAGAACTTTTGCCTTTGCAAAGACTTCTTTTTTATCTGCATCATTTCCTTTTGCATCTAAGACTTCTTGAAGTATGATATTGTATCTAGAAATTCGCTGATAAGCAAAGTCATAAAAAAAGTCTGTTAGTTGATTAGATACTCTGTCTGCGCTTTCGTCCCATAAAAAATTAGCAGTTTCAACTGGTCTCGTATTATCGATAATGTTTTGCTCATTAAAAGGCCAATACTCATCAGTAACTTGACTTTCTGGACCAATAAAATATTGACCATGTAAAAAATTAACATCGTTAAAAATATTATTATACTCTTCAACTTTAGCTAAAATAACCTGACCTTTTGGTTCAATATCTAAATAGTCATCGCACGAAGTAAAAATCAGCATAACTACTATACCTAATATATATTTTAAATTTTTCATCTTTTTTGTATTAAAAGTTAACATTTACACCAAATACATAAGAAGTAATCTTTGGAAGACTTCTAAGATTAGATGTTTTTTTAGTAGTATACCATGGGTTATTCACTTGAAAATTAAATCGAACTAAATTTAACTTCATCTTTTTTAATACCTGACTAGGTACTGTATAAGACATCACAATATTTCGCAAGTTTAACTCATCTGCACTAATTACATGTATATCTGCACGTGACCAATGACCAGATCTAATACCTACAGCATTTTGAGAATCATGAGTTGATAATCTTGGAATGGTGGTATTGGTATTGGTTGGTGTCCAACTGTTCAATATATCTCCATGAATATTTCCACCACGATTATTTAAAGTTTCATAAAGAGATGTTACTCTATCTCTTTTTACATGCCCAGTGTAAAATGTAAATAAACTACTTAATCTAAATCCTTTATACCCAAAAGTAGGTTGAAAAGAACCAGACCATTTTGGGTCGGTCTGTCCCATAAATTTTAATGCATCTGGTGAATCTACAATAACATTAGAAACCACATTACCATTTTCATCATATACAGATGGGTCTCCAGTATCAGTCAATCCAGCATAACGATACGCATATAATGCACTAATTGGATTACCTTCTATATAAAACTCATTTCTAGGGTTTGTGTCTGCTGATAACAAATCATTGGCTATAGTAGGCTTTAAATCAACCCTTTCTACTTTATTTTTATTGTGAGCAGCTATAAAGTTTGTATTTAATGACCAATCGCTACTATTTTTTATCCAATTATACGATAAACTCATTTCGAAGCCCCTATTAGACATTGCTCCATTATTAATTTTACCACTAGTAAAACCAAGAGCAGGATCAATTTTTTGAGTAGCTAGTAAATCATCACTAAACTTATAATAAGTATCAATGCTCCCATTTAATCGATTATTAAATAACCCAAAATCAATACCTAAATTACGTGTGGTGGTTTTTTCCCAACGTAGTAATGGGTTAGGAGGTCTAAAAATAATTGTTGACTGCTCACCAACAATCCCATCATTAGTAAAATTAGCAACCAAGAATGGAGAAGTTGTTTGATCTACACTACCACTTACCCCATAAGATGCTCGTAATTTTAAGTAACTTACCCAACTTGCATTTGCCATAAAATCTTCGTCAGATACTAACCATGATGCTCCTACAGACCATAGTGGGCGGTAACGAAATTTAGGATCTGTACCAAAAAGGTTGGTTTGATCTATACGAAAACTCCCCGTAACACTATATTTTCTATTATAGGTATAGGCAGCATTTGCATATACTGAAAAATACCTATTTGTTGCCTCAGAATTTCTATCCAAAGGAGATAATCTACGCCTAACAGTTCGATGTAAAGAACCTCTCACACCTCGTGAAAGAGTAGCCCAATTTACTGGTTTACTATTTAAACTTTGGTCGTCATAACCATAGAGTTCAGAACGAACCCCATTAAAGTCATTTTCTCTAATTTCAACACCAGCTAATGCCGTAACTGCATGCGCATCTTTAAATGTCTTATTAAAATTAAGTTGGTTAGAAAATGTATAATTTCTTTGATTAAAGTTTCCATTTTTTAAAGATCCTCCTTGTGGCAAGTGATATACATAAGCATCTTGCAACCAAGGTAAAGGAGCAGGTGTCCATTCTGCAAATCTTGTTATTTGTTCTCTCATACGATAGGTTTCTTCACTATGGTATGCTCTATCTTTGGTATTTACTATTTCGTATTGAAAAGAAAGGTCATAGGTTAACCAATCGGTTAATCTAGCATTCATATTTGTAAACAAACGAATATTAGAATATTTTGACTCTTTTTCATTCATATCTAACTCATCTAATACATTATATCTCATATCATATAAGCCTGGTCTACTAGGATTTAATAGCGATTCTGCCCATGGGCGGTTCATTAAATAACGTCCAACTCTGTTACCGCTTGCATCAACAATTTGCTCATAAGGTGTCGCAGAAAATTGACCAGCACCTAGAGATACATCAGCAAATTTATTTTCACTTAACACAAGGTTAACACCATAGCCTAACTTGAACCATTTTTTTAATTTTTGTTCATTTTGAAAATAGAATGTGTATCTGTTTCTTTTTGAATTAATCTGTTCAGCTTTATTTGTAAAGGCATTAAGCGATAAAACTAAGTTTGATTTTTCTGTACCAGTTCTAAACGACAAATTATATTGTTGTGTTAATTCGTTTTGTAATGCATATTTATTGTACTGCTTACTGTAAGCTTCATTACTTTTTAAGGCATCAATATTTGCCATTGCTTGAGTCTGAATAAGGTTTCCTTTTGCCCATTGGCGGTATTCATAATATACTGGACTATATGATACATTATTACCATCTCTTTGGTCAAAATAAGCAACAGGGTCTGCAATATACTCTGGGTTTGTTTCTAAAAAATTCTTTTCATAATCAATATAATCTGATACCGAGAGTGAATTAAAGTGATCGTTTTTATTTTTTGGTCTTATCGCTGTGTTATAAGAAAAATTGAATTCTGTTTTCCCTGTTGTAGCTCTTTTTGTAACAATAACAATAACACCATTAGCTGCTCGTGCGCCATAAATAGATGCAGCGGCAGCGTCTTTTAACACGGTAACAGATGCTATATCGTTTGGATTAATATCATCTAAGGCATTATAATCATCATCATTCCACCTTCCTTCAGTAGGTAAACCATCTATTACGATTAATGGTTTTCTATCCTTTCTAAAAGTATTGATTCCTCTAATAGTTATATCACCTCCATAGGTACTCAACCCAGCAATCTTACCTTCTAATAAACTTACAACATCTGGCGAATATGATTTGTCTAACTCTTTTTCATTTATTTTAGCAAATGCCCCTGTAGCACGTTCTTTAGAAATTGTAGAATAACCAGTAACAAAAACTTCATCTAAAAGCTCTCCTGAAGTTTTCATTATTATAGTTAACATACTATTTCCATCCCATTTAATGGTTTGCTTTTTCATACCAATAAATGAAACTTCAAATGTAACATCTTCCGTTTTATCTAAAACTAAGGTGAATGTTCCATCAAAATCAGATATAGCAAAATTATTTGTTCCAACAACCATAATTGTAGCTCCAGGTAAAGGATCACCCTTACTATCGGTTATTATTCCTGTAATTTGCTCTTGATCTTGTCTCAATACTGTTGTGTTTTTCATTTTTTGAGACATATTTTTTGGCATCAATAAGATTTGACGGTCAACAACAAAAAATTCAGTATTGGTTTCTTTAAAAATATCATTTAAAATATTTTTAATTCGAATATCTTTTACATCAATAGTTATTTTACGATTTACATCAACTAATTTTTGATTAAACATAAAATAAAACTCACTCTGCTTTTCTATTTCATCTAGCACTTTTTCAATACTAGTATCTTGCATATTGAGTGTTAGTTTTTTGTTTTGTGCATAAGTATCTGATGCAAAAACATTAACAATACTTAAAATTGAAAAAAGTAATATTCTCATGGCTAAAAATTGTTTGGAGCAGCAAATGTATTTAAATGCTACCCACATAGGGTGTAAATTTTTTTTCATAAATTTGTACAGATTAATTGGTTAATAATTTTTTGTTAGTTATAAGAGATTTTATTTTCCGATAAAAACGGAATTGTGCTCCAACACTTTTCCGTTTCTTTTTTATCTCATTTTTTTGTTAATTAGTTATTAATAAATAGTGTAATTTCTTTTTTCTCTAAAGTACCTTCTACATTAGTCTTTCTTGCTTTAATTTTATAATCAATAGGTGATGTTAGTTTTAAATAATTAAGTATTTCGTCTATAGTTTCATCTTGAAAAGTTGCTCTATACACATACTCTTCAATTTCTTTATCTTCAATTTTAATTGTAACATTATACCATCTTTCTAATCGCTTAACGACTTCCTTCATTTTTTCTTTACGGATTATTAGCGTACCCTTTCTCCATGAAGTAAAGTTTTTTGTTTCAACTTTACTATCCTTTTTAGGGTTAAAGTCATCTTTTAAAATTTTCACTTTATCCCCTGGGTTTAATTCAGCGATAAGTTTATTTTTAAACAACACCTTTCTTTTTACAATAACTTTTCCTGATTCTAATGTTATATCAACAAAGTTATCATCAGGATAGGCAAGTACATTAAATTTGGTACCTAATGCAATGACATCAATTCCTGCTGCATCAACTACAAATGGAATTTCAGGATTTTTTATAACGTCAAACCATGCTTCCCCTGTAAGTTTTAAATTTCTTTGTTTACCAGTAAATATTACAGGAAATTCTAGCGTAGAACCAGAATTTAGCCATCCACTAGAGCCATCGGGCAAAGTAAAATGAGTTCTTGCTCCTAAAGGGCTTACTATTTTAGCGTAAGCCTCTGTTTGATTTTGCAACTCAATTAAATTATTATTTATTGTATCTTTATTTAGCACTGAATGAAGCGTATATATAAAGATTGGAATTAATAAAACTGCTGCAATTTTTGAGTAATAAAAAGATGCTTTTTTAAGCCAAGGTGTGTTTTGCTGTTCATCAAACTTTTCTAAATTAATTTGATGGTGGATTTTATTTAGTACTTTTTCAGTTGCTTCATCTAAATCGTCAGAATTATACTCTATTTCATCCCAATGTCTTTTGAGAATAAAGCTAAGTTTTTGCTCATAAGCAGCGTCGACAAACCAATTGATAACTATTTCTTGTTCTTGTTTTGAACATTTTTTATTAAAGAACTTCTTTAATAAAGTAATTTCTATTTTTATTTCTTTTTGCATTCTAAAATGTGTGTGTTTATGAAATATTTCTGCAAACTTAAAATGTTGATTTTAAGATACTAAATAACTTAACACAAAATTTTTGTTTTTTGATTCTATGTAGTTATATCCACAACCAACAGTTTACACCTAAGCAGAATGTTGTTTTTTTTAAATATTTTTTACGGAAAAATTTAATGTGTTGTTTTATAGGTGCTTACAAATGTTTCTTTTTAAAATAATTATAGTGTGAAAACTATTATTTTAAAAAAAAACTTAAACAAACTAGAAAGAATAAATGCATCTTTAATTTTTTACGAAGCACTTTTAGTGAAGTAGTAATATGGTTTTCTACAGTTTTTTTAGTGATACTCAATTTATCAGCAATTTCTTGATTGCTAAGATGCGATTCTCTGCTTAATTGAAAAACTTCTTTTCTTCTATCAGGAAAGGTATTGACTATCTTTTCAACACGACTGGTTAAATCATTATATTCAACTTTTGAAATGGTATCATTATCAATTAATTTATGATTGTCTAAAAATAATTCGAAATGCTTTTTTTCAATTCCTTTTTTTCTGTAATATTTTTTTATTACATTATAGG
>Ga0256845_1001860_pt1 | contig 16312 bp, 16 predicted proteins | sample RiftiametaG_FD_189101 | JGI IMG/M metagenome (GOLD analysis project Ga0256845, IMG submission 189101) | Tube worm associated microbial communities from hydrothermal vent at the East Pacific Rise, Pacific Ocean - Riftia | ecosystem: Host-associated > Annelida > Integument > Unclassified ...
TGGTATTCATTCTAAAACGACCTACTTCACCTAAATTATAACGTTGTTCAGAGAAAAATAATTTATCAATAATTCCTTTTGCAGTTTCATAATCTGGCGGTTCTGCATTACGTAATTGCCTGTATATGTGTTCTACTGCTTCTTTTTGAGAGTTGGTAGGGTCTTTTTGAAGTGTGTTATGGATGATTGCATAATCTCCCATTTGATTATCAATCTTATGAAGTAAAACTGTTTTAGCACCTGCTTCAATAATTTCTTCTATATGGCTTTTTTCTATAATAGTATCTCTATCTAAAATAATTTCATTACGCTCTATAGATACTACTTCTCCTGTGTCTTCATCTACAAAATCTTCATGCCAAGTTTTAAGTACTCTAGCTGCTAATTTTCTGCCTAATACTTTCTTTAGTCCAGTTTTAGAAACTTTAATTTCTTCTGCTAAATCAAAAATCTCTAAAATATCTTTATCTCTTTCAAAACCGATAGCTCTAAAAAGGGTAGTTACTGGTAATTTTTTCTTTCTATCAATATAAGCATACATTACTTGGTTGATATCTGTTGCAAATTCTATCCAAGACCCTTTAAAAGGGATTACTCTTGCAGAATATAATTTGGTGCCGTTTGCGTGGTATGATTGCCCAAAGAATACACCAGGTGAACGGTGTAATTGAGATACAACAACTCTTTCGGCTCCATTAATAATAAAAGTTCCTGAATTGGTCATATAAGGAATTGTACCTAAGTATACATCTTGTACAATGGTTTCAAAATCTTCGTGCTCTGGATCTGTACAATACAATTTTAAACGAGCTTTTAAAGGAACACAGTGTGTTAACCCACGTTCTATACACTCTTGAATAGTATATCTTGGTGGATCTACAAAGTAGTCTAAAAACTCTAATACAAAGTTGTTTCGTGTATCTGTAATTGGGAAATTATCCATAAAGGTCTTGTACAGGCCTTCTTCACTTCGCTCTTCAGCTTTCGTCTGAAGTTGAAAAAAATCTTGAAAAGATTTTACTTGAATATCTAAAAAGTCTGGATATTCAATTCCTAATTTTGATGATGCGAAGTTGATTCTTTCAATAGTGTTTTTCGTTGCCAAAAGAGAAAATATTTTTGATTAAAAATCTAAATTATTGTAAAACCCATTGGGTTTAAATTTTGCAATTTAAAAATTGCAGTGGTTGTTTTAGTTTGCAATTGCTTACTAATTTAACCTTTTTATATCTAAAAAATTGTGATTTTTTAGGGTCGTAAAATAAAGAACGAATATATACACAAAATGGTCTAGGTCTAAGAATGCAATATTCTTAGTACCTAAACCTTACTTTGTTTTTCCCGTTTTTATTAAACCGGGAATATAGATTACTTAAGCTCTACCTCGGCTCCAGCTTCTTCTAAAGATTTTTTAAGACCTTCTGCCTCATCTTTAGATACACCTTCTTTGATTGGTGCTGGTGCACTATCAACAATACCTTTTGCTTCCTTTAATCCTAATCCTGTTAATTCTTTAACTAGTTTTACAACTGCTAGTTTAGAACCACCTGCTGCTTTTAAGATAACATCAAATTCTGTTTGCTCTTCTGTTGTTTCTGTTGCTCCAGCTGTTGGTCCTGCTACTGCTACTGCTGCTGCTGGTTCAATACCATACTCGTCTTTTAAAATATCAGCTAATTCATTAACTTCTTTTACTGTTAAGTTAACTAATTGTTCTGCGAAATCTTTTAAATCTGCCATTTTAATTGTTTTTAAAAATTTTATTTATTTTAGTTTATTTGTGCGCTTATTTATTTTTCTGATAAGGTTTTTAAAATACCTGATAGTTTATTTCCTCCAGATTGTAATGCTGAAATAACATTTTTAGCTGGTGATTGTAATAAGGTAATAATATCTCCAATAAGTTCTTCTTTAGACTTAATATTTACAAGTGCGTCTAATTGGTCATCACCAATATAAACAGCTTCTTCTACATAAGCACCTTTTAATAAAGGTTTGTCTGATTTTTTTCTAAACTCTTTGATTACTTTTGCAGGAGCATTTCCTGTTTCAGAAATCATTATTGAAGTATTCCCTTTTAAAGATTCTGGTAATTCACCAAAATCTTTATCAGAACTTTCCATTGCTTTTGCAAGTAATGTATTCTTTACAACAGCCAATTTTACGTTTGCTTTAAAACAAGCTCTACGTAAGTTAGATGTAGTTGTAGCATCTAAACCAGAAATATCTGCTAAATAGATGATATTTGTGTCTGCTAACTGCGCTGTTAAATCTTGTATTACTTGTGATTTTTCTTCTCTAGTCATAATATATACCGTTTTTAACTGCTATTAAACAGATTTCACCTCAACTGCAATACTAGGACTCATTGTACTAGACATAAATACACTTTTAACGTATACTCCTTTTGCTGTTGTTGGTTTCAATTTAATAATTGTTTGTATTAATTCGTCTGCATTTTCTGCAATTTTAGCTGCGTCAAATGAAACTTTTCCGATTGCTGCATGAATGATTCCTGTTTTATCAACTTTAAAATCAATCTTACCAGCTTTTACATCTCTTACTGCTTTTGCAACGTCCATTGTTACTGTACCTGTCTTTGGGTTAGGCATTAATCCACGAGGTCCTAAAACACGTCCTAATGGCCCTAACTTACCCATAACACTTGGCATGGTAATAATAACGTCAACATCTGTCCATCCTCCTTTAATTTTTTGAAGGTACTCATCTAATCCAACATAATCTGCTCCTGCTTCTGTAGCTTCGGCTTCTTTATCTGGAGTAACTAATGCTAGTACTTTTACATCTTTACCTGTTCCGTGTGGTAATGTAACGACACCCCTAACCATTTGATTGGCTTTACGAGGATCTACACCCAAACGGATAGCTAAATCCACAGAAGCGTCAAACTTTACATTAGTAATTTCTTTGATTAAAGCAGAGGCAGCGTTAATGTCATAAGACTTTGAGCTGTCAATCTTTGCGTAAGCATCTTTTTGCTTTTTTGTTAATCTTGCCATTTTACTGTTTTTTATAAAGTTTAAGCCGGTGCGTTACCTTTAACTTTTAATCCCATTGAGCGTGCTGTACCTGCTATCATTTTCATTGCTGATTCGATTTTAAAGGCATTTAAATCTACCATTTTATCTTCTGCAATTACTTTAATTTGATCCCAAGTAACCGTCGCTACTTTTTTCCTGTTTGGTTCTCCAGAACCCTTTTTTATTTTAGCCGCTTCTAATAACTGTACTGCAGCTGGAGGTGTTTTTACTACAAATTCAAAAGATTTATCTTTATAAACTGTAATTGCAACAGGTAAAACTTTACCTTGCTTATCTTGGGTTCTAGCATTAAACTGCTTACAGAACTCCATGATATTAACTCCAGCAGCACCTAAAGCGGGTCCAACCGGCGGCGATGGATTCGCTGCGCCTCCCCTTACTTGTAGTTTAACTACTTTGCTAACTTCTTTTGCCATTAATTATTTATTTAGTTTTGATGTTTTTTAATGTTGGAAGCACAAAAAAACATCAGGATATATTTGATGTAACAATTATATTTTATCTACTTGCATATAGCTAAGTTCTAAGGGGGTTTTACGTCCAAAAATCTTAACCATAACTTCTAATTTTCTTTTCTCTTCGTTGATATTCTCAATAGTTCCGTCAAAACCATTAAATGGTCCATCAACAACTTTTACAGTTTCACCAATCGTAAAAGGAATTGCAATATTTTCATCTTGTACAGAAAGCTCATCAACTTTACCAAGCATTCTGTTTACTTCTGATTTTCTCATCGGTACGGGCTCACCTCCTTTTGTTTCACCTAAAAAACCAATAACACCTGTTATCGATTTTATAACGTGAGGAACTTCTCCAGACAAATTTGCCTCTACCATTATATAACCAGGAAAATAAACTTTTTCTTTGTTGATTTTTTTTCCGTCTCTTATCTGAATTACTTTTTCTTTAGGAACTAAAACCTGATTTACATAATCAGACAATCCTAAACGTGTAATTTCAGTCTCAATATAAGACTTCACTTTTGACTCTTGTCCGCCAATAGCTCTAACAACATACCACTTCATTACTGATTCAGCCATAATTATTTTTGATTAAAATCCTTTAAAAAATTCATCTAAACCTAGCTGAAAAACTTTATCTATGGCTGCAACGCCTACAGCAAATAAAATAGTAAACACCGCTACCATTACTGTAGTCTTTTGCGCTTCTTCTTTAGAAGACCAAGTCATATGATTACTTAGCTCATCAAAAGAATCTTTGATATATTGTATAAATTTCATCCTATATTTATTAGCACGGATTGCGAGACTCGAACTCACGACACCTGGTTTTGGAGACCAGTGCTCTACCAACTGAGCTAAACCCGTTTCTATTTATTCATAAAGGCATCCCGATAAAACCGGGACACCTTATTATTTAATCTATCTATTTAAAGACTACAGATTAGTCTAATATTTCAGTAACTTGTCCAGCTCCTACAGTTCTACCTCCTTCACGGATTGCAAAACGTAAACCTAAGTTTAATGCAATTGGCTGAATTAAATCTACTGTAATTGTCAAGTTATCTCCTGGCATAACCATCTCTACTCCATCAGGTAAATTAATAGTACCTGTAACATCTGTAGTACGCACATAAAACTGTGGACGATAGTTGTTATGGAATGGTGTATGACGACCACCTTCTTCTTTTTTAAGAACATAAACCTCTGCCTTGAACTTAGCATGTGGAGTTACAGAACCTGGCTTACAGATTACCATACCTCTTGAGATTTGAGATTTCTCAATACCTCTTAATAAGATACCTGCATTATCTCCTGCCTCACCTCTATCTAAGATTTGACGGAACATTTCGATACCAGTAACAGTAGAGGTTAACTTTTCAGCTCCCATACCAATAATTTCTACAGCATCTCCTGTATTTGCAATACCAGTTTCGATACGTCCAGTTGCTACTGTACCACGACCTGTAATTGAAAACACATCTTCAATTGGCATTAAGAAATCTTTATCAATTTCTCTTAAAGGCTCTTCAATCCAAGTATCAACAGCCTCCATTAATTCTACTACAGAATTAACCCATTTTTCTTCTCCATTTAAAGCTCCTAAAGCAGAACCAGCAATTACAGGACCATTATCTCCATCATACTCATAGAAAGAAAGTAATTCTCTAATTTCCATGTCTACCAATTCGATTAATTCCTCATCATCAACCATGTCTACTTTATTCATAAATACAACCATTCTAGGAATACCAACCTGACGTCCTAATAAGATATGCTCACGAGTTTGTGGCATTGGACCGTCTGTTGCAGCAACTACTAAAATTGCTCCATCCATTTGTGCAGCACCAGTAACCATGTTCTTTACATAATCCGCGTGACCTGGACAGTCAACGTGTGCATAATGACGATTTGCAGTTGAATACTCAACGTGTGAAGAGTTAATAGTAATACCACGCTCTTTTTCTTCTGGAGCGTTATCAATTTGATCAAAAGCACTAGCTTCTGAATAACCTAAATCTGCCATTACTTTGGTAATTGCAGCAGTTAATGTAGTTTTTCCATGATCTACGTGTCCAATTGTACCAACGTTTAAGTGTGGTTTCGATCTGTCGTAAGTTCCTTTTGCCATGATTATTAATTTTAATTCTTAGTTATAAATATATTTAGTGTACTCTTAAATTATTTTTAAACTCAATAAAATTGAGCCAACGACGGGAGTTGAACCCGTGACCTCATCCCTACCAAGGATGCGCTCTACCAACTGAGCTACGTCGGCTGGTTAAAATAAACTTAAAATGAATTTCATTTTAAGTTTTGAGCGAGAGACCGGGTTCGAACCGGCGACATTCAGCTTGGAAGGCTGACGCTCTACCAACTGAGCTACTCTCGCAATTATTTCAATATCTATTTTCTATTACAGAAAATAATGTGGGGAGAGCAGGATTCGAACCTGCGAAGGTTTCCCAACGGAGTTACAGTCCGTCCTCGTTGGCCGCTTGAGTATCTCCCCCAAAATATTTTATTTCAAAAAACGCTTGCGAGAAGACATTTCTTTTCGCACTAAACAAGAACACTTTATACACTCTTGTTTTGAGCCGATGGAGGGACTCGAACCCACGACCTGCTGATTACAAATCAGCTGCTCTAGCCAGCTGAGCTACATCGGCTTTTATAAAAAAACAATCCGCTATTTCTAACGGACTGCAAATGTATAAAGTTTTTTTAATATCTAAAACTTTTTATTACTATTTTTTTTACTTTTTATGACACTAAAGAATCTCTGTGTTTTTCTTTCGATTTTTTTAACTGCCTTTTTAATATATCTATTACAACCGCAACGCCATGTTCAAAGGTTTTAGCTTCTTTTTTAACCATTAACTCACTGCCTGGTATATTTAATTTTACTTCAATAATTTTATTTTCTTTCTCACTTGTTTGCTGCACTTTTAAAAACACTTCTGCATCTACTATTTTATCGTGGAATTTTTCTAGTCCTTTAACTTTAGATTCTATAAATTCTAAAAGCTCTTTGTCTGCGTTGAAATTTACTGACTGCATAAATACTTTCATATTCTATTTTTTTTACTTGCTCCTAGGATGAGCTTGGTTAAACACTTTTTTTAATTCACTCAAATTATTATGAACATACACTTGAGTGGAGGCTAAACTAGAATGTCCTAGTAATTCTTTAACCGAATTTAAGTCTGCTCCTTGATTTAACAAATGTGTTGCAAAAGAATGACGCAATATATGCGGGCTCTTTTTTACCTTCGAAGAGACTCCACTAAAATACGATTTAATAATTCTGTACACAAGTGTTTCATAAATTTTATTCCCTTTTTCGGTGATAAATAATTCATCAATAGTAGTTGTGTACTTCTTTTTTAGTTGTTGGTAATTTTCTAATGTTTCTATTACTGATGGCAAAAGTGGCACAAAACGCTCTTTATTTCTTTTTCCTAAAACTTTAATTGTTTTATCGTAATAACTAACATCTCTCTCCTTTATATGAATCAACTCTATTCTTCTTACTCCTGTTGAATAAAACAACTCTACAATTAACCTATTTCTAACAGCGACAAAACCGTTTTCTTTTTTTAAGATTTTTATGACTTGATTGATTTCATCAACAGTAAAAGGGATTTGCACCTTTTTTTCTACTCTTAAAGCTTTGTGTTTTTGCAACGGGTTAATTTCAATCTCTCCTATTTTTTGCAAAAATTTATAAAATGATTTTAAAGAACTTATTTTTCTATTGATACTCCTGTTACTTATTTTCTGATTTACCAAACTCACAATCCACGTTCGTATCTGCGGATAATGAACCGTCTCTAGCTCTTCTTGGTTATATTCTGTAATACAAAAATCTTTAAAACTAATTAAATCGCTTTTATACGCCAAAACAGTGTGTTTGGAATAATGCTTCTCATAAGCTAGGTATTCTAAGAAAGACGTTATCATCTGTGTTTTTTTCTTCAATATTTCTCAATATAATTTTCATCTAATATTTTATTAAAAAATTACTTGAAAAGACTCTTTCAAATTTACTGAATTTAACGCATAAAAAAAATCCGTATTAAAAAATTAACACGGATTTATTATTTATTAAGAATATATTAGGACTAGCCTACTTCTTCTTGTGTTCTTAACTTTTGAATATAAGCTGCTTTTATTCTCTGAGCTCTTTTTGCAACAGATGGCTTTGTAAAAGTTTTTCTTGTCTGCAAACTTCTCTTTGTTTTTGTACGATCAAACTTACGTTTAAAACGTTTTAACGCTCTATCGATATTCTCTCCTTCTTTAATTGGAATGATTAACATATGTTGGCACCTCCTTTCATCTGTTCTCTTTAATTGTTATTATATATAAGATGAAAAAATACCTCATCTAATTTTTTAATTTGGACTGCAAAAATACATTCTTTTTATGAATTACAAATTTTTATTCTAAGAATATTTTCAACCTTGCATTAGTGATTGAAACGGCATCCTTTTTTACGAGATTCCTGCCTTCGCAGGAATGACAGAAAAAAGCACGACCCTCAGGGGAATGCCCAAAAACTACGTTGCTACTTTATACTCTTTTCCGTCAATAATCATTTTTGCGATAATTTCTTTCATAATCTCTGATGTACCACCGCCAATTGGTCCTAAGCGACTATCTCTCAACAAACGTGCCAACGGATACTCTTCCATATAACCATAACCTCCTAATAACTGAAGAGATTCATAAATTACTTGGTCTGCCATTTTTGTAGACAACAGCTTTGTCATACTTGCATGTTTTACCACATATTGACCTTCGTTTAACCGTTTTGCTATGGAGTAATTAAATTCTTTACACATTTCAACTTCGCTTGCCATTTCCGCAATTTTATGTCGTAATGCTTGAAATTTATCTAACGTTTTTCCGAACGCTTGACGCTCACTCATATATTGTATTGCATACCCTACAGCATATTCTGCCCTAGCATGTGCATTTATTGCCATTACCAGACGCTCTAAGGCAAAGTGTTGCATAATATACGGGAACCCTTTTCCTTCTTCTCCCATTAAATTTTCTGCAGGAATAACCACATTGTCAAATGCTATTTCTGCGGTGTCTGACGCTCTCCACCCTAATTTATCTAACTTGGTAGATGAAATCCCTTTCGTATTTCTATCAATCACAAAAATACTCATCCCGTGATGCTTTTCTGCAGGATTTGTTTTTGCAGCGACTATCAAATAATCAGAATAAATTCCGTTGGTAATAAATGTTTTTGAGCCATTAATAATATAGGTATCGTCTTTTTTAATTGCTGTTGTTCTCATACCCGCAACATCACTCCCTCCAAAAGGCTCAGTAATACACAAACAACCAATTTTATCGCCCTCTATACTTGGCGTTAGGTATTCTTTTTTTATTCTGTCATCTCCTTCTTTATTCAGGTGTGTCATCGCTAAATATTGATGTGCCCACATTGCGGCTGCAAATCCGCCAGAGTTTATTTTTTGTAATTCTTCTAAAAAGATAACTGTGTAAAATAAATCAAGATTCATTCCGCCATACTCTTCGGGAGAGTTTAATCCGAAGTATCCCATTTCTCCGAATTTTTTCCAGATAAAGCGGTCTATTTTTCCTGATTTTTCCCATTTTTCTATATGCGGAACAACTTCTTTCTGTAAAAATTCTTTAAAACTTGCACGAAACACTTCGTGCTCTTCAGTAAAATACATACTGTTCATAGCTTATTGTTTATTTATTGACACTTCTCTATACAATTTTCTTTTCAACGATATTGAACGAAAATAACTCGAAGTAAAGTGACATGTAGTTTTATTTGCCTTTCCTTTCTTAGGAATTGACAAAATTGATTTCTTCTTATTTAGCTTCCAAATATAAGATTATTCTCTGGTACTTATCCATAGGAAAACCTTCAATGTTTTTTAATTCTGAAATAGATTGTAACTCGGCTACTTCATCTCTTAATTCGAAAATTTTTTTACAGAGCTCATAATCAATATATGGATTTTTTAACACCTCTTTAAAAGTTGCGGTATTTACATTAATTTTTTTGAGGAGAGGTTTTTGGGTGATTTTAAAAACCGACAATGCTCTGTCTGCAACTTCTTTATCTAAATTCCAAACTTCATATAGTTGTTCTTTATAAGTAAAACCTTGTAATCGGTTTCTGTATTTTACAATTCTTTCTGAAAAATATTTACCGATTCCGCTGATAGTTTGTAAATCTTCTGCGGTTGCTTTGTTTAAGTTTGTGGTACTTCGATTATATTTAGTAACTCCTTTTTTATTTTTATACGATTCCTGCTTTCGTAGGAATGATAGTTTAGAAGTTTTATTTCTTTTAGTAACCCAATCTGGAAATTTAAAATAGGGACTTATTTTACTCAACAATGAATCTGATATTTTAGTTACTTGCTGAAATTCTTTTGCTGAATTAATATATTTCCCTTTTTTTCTAAAGGCTAATAATCTATCAATTTCTACAACTGACATACCGAGTTTATACCCTTTGTAGTCGGTTATAAAACTTGGATTGAATGGGTATATTTTTGGCTTTCTCCTTTCTATTTCAACAATTTTTAAACTATCTATTTGATGTTGAAAAGCCAATAATTCTGATGTTTGCGTGTCTAACAATTCATCCGAAGAAAAATCTACAAAAACATATATTATTTGAAGTATACTAATTAATAGTATCAAAAACAAAATCCCATTTCGTTGGTTTTTATGATACCAGAAATGGGATTTGAATAATTTCATTTTATAAATTTATTACATTATTTATTCTTTATAGCTGCCATAAATTTATTTAATTCTCCTTTTACTTTAGGTGCTAACATAACTAAACCTATCATATTTGGAACCATCATTGCAAAAATCATTGCATCAGAAAAACCAATTACAGAACCTAAACTTGCTGCTGAGCCTATTACTACAAAAACTAAAAATAAAATTTTGTATGTGTATTCCATTTTTTTACTTCTTCCGAATAAATATGCCCAACCTTGAAATCCGTAATAAGACCAAGAAATCATTGTTGAGAATGCGAATAGCACTACTGCTACCGTTAACACATATGGAAACCAAGAAATTACAGATTCAAATGCTCCTGAGGTTAATAAAATAGCTCCTGCATCATTTAAACTTGCATTTTCTGCTACTACATTTCCTGTAATTACCAAAACCAAAGCTGTCATTGTACATACTACAACAGTGTCAATAAAAGGCTCTAACAAAGCCACCATTCCTTCGGATGCTGGATATTTTGTTTTTACAGCTGCGTGCGCAATTGAAGCAGAACCTACACCAGCTTCATTTGAAAATGCCGCTCTTCTAAATCCTTGTACCAATACACCTACAAAACCACCTGCAATACCTTCTGGACTAAAAGCTCCGTTAAAAATTTGCATAAACGCATCGCCAATCATATCATATTTAGAAATCAATACATAAAGAGATGCTGCTACATATATTACTACCATAAATGGTACAATTTTATCGGTTACTTTGGCAATTTTTTTGATTCCTCCAATAATTACAACCCCTACAAGAATAGCAATCACTACACCAAATAACCATCCTTTTCCGTGTAAAAAAGATTCTGTACCACCTGTAATGTTTTCTACCAATTGAAAGGCTTGATTTACTTGAAACATATTTCCTCCTCCAAAAGAGCCTCCAATTACAAAAACCGCAAAAACTGCTGCCAATACTTTACCAAGCTTCGTATATCCTTTTTCTTTCAATCCTTTGGTTAAATAATACATAGGACCTCCGTAAACCGTACCATCTTCTGCAATATCTCTATACTTTACACCTAATGTACATTCAACAAATTTTGATGCCATACCTAAGAAACCTGCTACAATCATCCAAAAAGTTGCACCTGCACCACCAATTGAAACTGCAATGGCAACACCTGCAATGTTCCCTAAACCAACGGTTGCTGACAAGGCTGCTGTTAATGCCTGAAAATGAGAAACCTCTCCTTCATGACCTTCTATTGCAATCGTTTCGATAGCATCTCCTCCTGGAGTTGCATCTCCTGCCATTTCCATAGATTCATGATGATCAATATCATCATATTTACCTCTTACAATATTTATAGAAGTAAAAAAACCTTTGATATTTATAAAATTAAAGTAAAATGTAAAATAAGTTGCTCCTAAGATTAACGGAAACAATACCCAATAAATTTTTATATCAGCACCAAAATCTATTTGATAAAAGATAAACTCTACAAACCAACCTGTTGCAGCTCCAAATTTTTCATCGATAATTTGATCCATTCCTTTTTCTTGTGCAAAGGTTAACATCGGTATTGCTAAAAATAACAACGAGAGAAGTTTTTTCTTCATAATTAAGTAAATTCGTTTTTTTTGAATTAGTAGCTCGCAATATCTTAAAAAAATGCATTTACGGCAAGTTTTGAGCGTTAAAAATTGTTATTTCTATATAACTCTAGACTAAGTGATGCAAAAATGATAATTGAAAAGATAAATCATTTGACTTTCTCAATTGTTTTCACGACCTTTATAGAACTTAAAATAAAGAGCATTAAAACGTCTCCTTATTTTCTTGACCGTTCATATAAAACTCTCCACAATACGTAATAATCATCTTTCAATACGAAATAAATTTCAATCGCTTTTTAAACCTCAACAAATCTTCTTTGAAAGACTTCGGATAAAAACCCAACTCTTTATTCGTTTTCTCTAAATTAAAACCTGTTTTTACAGGTCTTATCGCTTTTTGGTTTAAGGTTGCTGTAGAAATTGGCTTTATCAAACTTTTATCTAAATTGAAAATATCGGCAATTTGTTGCGCAATTTCATAAATACTCAATAAGGTGTTTGATGAAATATTAAAAACACCTATAGCTTTTTTATCGATTGCCATTTTACACGCCAAAGCCAAGTCTTCTGCGTAGGTTGGCATTCTAAATTGATCGTTTACAATGGTGATTTCTTTCTTTTCTTCTAACATTTTCTTTACCCATAATACAATATTGTTTCGAGTCATTTTATAAACAAACCCATATACTAAAATGGTTCTTAAAATGGTGTAATTAATTGTAGAATTGACAAGAATTTCTTCGGATTTTAACTTCGACAATCCGTAGTAACTCAACGGATTTGGGGTGTCTGTTTCTTTATAAAAACCTTTTTTCCCATCAAAAATAAAATCGGTAGAAATATGAATTAAATGTGCATTGATTGTTTTTGAAATATCGGCTAAAGAACCAACAACATCAATATTTAACAAATCACAGCCTTTTTTATCATCTTCGCAAGCATCAACATTGGTCATTGCCGCAGTATGTACAATTACATCTGGATTGATTTCTAAAATTCTTTTTTTTAAAAGATCTTTATCAGTAATATCAATAGAAATATATGTAAAATCTGTTCTACCACTTCTATTCTTTCCTCTTGAAAAACCGATTACCTCGTAATTATTTTTTTCTTTGAGTACTAAATTTAGTAAAGTTTGCCCCAACAAACCGTTGCTTCCTGTGATTAGGATTTTTTTCATATGTTTCTAACAAAAGATTGCTCTGTTTCTTGTAATGAGATTTTTTTAACTAAAACAATTTTTTAATTTCACAATCTGCTCTGGTCTTCCTAAAAGGATTAAATGAGAGTTTTTTACCAGTGTTAATGTAGCATCAGGATTGATAATATAATCATTCTCTGGTGTTTTAAACCCAATAACACTACAGCCTGTTTTGCGCCTTAAATCTAAATCTAAAATGGTTTTATTCAAGAATTTTTCTGGCAAATCATTTACAGAAATTTCTTTTAAATTGGTTGTTGTCTCTCCATCAATAGTCAATCTATCTACAAACTCAATAACATCTGGCGTAACTACTAAAGATGCCATATGTGCACCTCCTAATTTATCTGGCATAATTACATTTTCTGCCCCTGCAATTTTTAATTTATTATAAGAACTTTCTTTAGAAGCCCTACTAATTATTTTACATTTCGGATTCAACTGTTTTGCTGATAGTACTACAAATAAATTATCTGCATCCGAAGGTAATGCAGTGATTAAATTTTTAGCTGTATAAATTCCTGCTTGTACAAGTACTTCATCAATAGTGCTATCTCCTTCAATAACTAAAACCCCTTCCCTATCTAACTCAATAACCAATTCTTTATTTTTTTCTACAACCACAAATTCTTGATTATAGTTTTTTAATTTTTCAATTGCTTGTTTACCGTTTCTTCCGTAGCCACAAACAATAGTATGTCCTTTTAATTTTTCTATTTTTTTATGCACTTGCTTAAGTTTTAATTGTTGTAAAAATTGTCCGCTTGCTAAATATTCAGAAAACATTGAAACAGCATATCCAAAAGCAGAAATACTTGTTAAAATTAAAAATATAGTAAATATTTTCGCTTCTTGATTTAAGGGTTGAACTTCACTAAAACCAACAGTAGTAACCGTAATAATTGTCATATACAACGCATCTACAAAATTATAGTCTGCTAAGGTCATAAAGCCTATAACACCCATAGCTACAATAACAAGTAACAGTAATAATACTTTGTATAATTTTGTCTGAATTATAGTCATTATTTATAAATCAAAAACGGAACTTCGTTTGGTATAAATCATATCTTTTAGTCGTAATAAAAATGCCAATGTAAGGTAAAATCCAAAAGACAACCCCACGGTAACAAATGAAATGTAAATAAAAAACAGACGCACATTTTGTGTTCTCATCCCTAATCGATCTGCAAACCGAGAGGAAACCTGAAAGCCATTTCTTTCAAAATAATGACGTACTGAATGGATAAATTTCATAATTTTTATTTCAGTTGCAAGATACTATTTTCTCTTGATTTTATCATCCACATATAAAGTAAAAATAAATTGAATTCTGTAACTTTGCGTTTTCTATAAAAAAAATCAACTTTTTGAAAGAACAAGAATATATAGAAGTTTACGGCGCACGAGTACACAATTTACAAAATATTGATGTAAAAATTCCTCGTGAAAAATTAGTGGTTATTACTGGCTTAAGTGGTAGTGGAAAATCTTCTTTGGCTTTTGATACTATTTATGCGGAAGGTCAACGCCGTTATATTGAAACTTTTTCTGCTTATGCTCGTCAGTTTTTAGGCGGATTAGAACGACCAGATGTTGATAAAATTGACGGACTTTCACCCGTAATTTCTATCGAGCAAAAAACCACCAATAAAAGTCCAAGATCTACTGTTGGTACTATCACAGAAATTTACGATTTTTTACGGTTGCTTTTTTCTCGTGCTTCGGATGCTTACTCCTTCAACACCAATGAAAAAATGGTAAGTTATAGTGACGAGCAAATCAAAGACTTAATTCTATCTGATTTTGCTGATAAAAAAATTGCAATTCTCGCCCCATTAATCAAATCTAGAAAAGGACACTATAGAGAATTATTTGAACAAACTGCCAAACAAGGTTTTGTACGAGTTAGAGTAAATGGAAAAATACAAGAAATTGTAAAAGGAATGCGTTTAGACCGTTACAAAACACACGATATTGAGGTAGTTATCGACCGATTAATTGTAAAACAATCCGACGAAAAACGCTTAGAAGAAACGATAAAAACAGCGTTATACGCTGGTAACAATATTTTAATGGTGGTCGATTTAGAAACCGACCAACCAAGATATTTTAGTAGAGATTTGATGTGCCCCACTACAGGAATTGCCTATCCTAACCCTGAACCCAATACTTTTTCTTTTAACTCACCTAAAGGAGCTTGTTCTAAATGCAACGGATTAGGAATTACGCAAGAAATCAATCCGAAGAAAGTAATTCCAGACGATACTATTTCTATAAAATCTGGAGGAATTATTCCTTTAGGCGATCAAAAAAATAGTTGGATTTTTAAACAACTCGAAAACATTGCCGAACGTTATAAATTTAAATTAAGCGATCCTATCAATAAAATTTCGAAGGAGGCAATGCATATTATCCTAAATGGTGGTAACGAAACTTTTACCATCAAATCGAAAACAATAGGAGTTACTCGTAATTATGAGATTGATTTTGAAGGAATTACAAACTTCATCCAAAGTCAATATAAAAACAGTGAAAGCAGCTCTATAAAACGTTGGGCTAAAGGTTTTATGGAAGAGGTTTCTTGTGCTACCTGTAACGGAAAACGCTTAAAACAAGAGGCTCTAAATTTTAAAATTACAGATAAGAATATCAGTGATTTAGCACAAATGGATATTGTAGAATTGGCAGATTGGTTTGCTAATATTGAAAAAAAACTATCAGAAAAACAACGTACCATTGCATCAGAAATCATCAAAGAAATTAGAACTCGCATTCAGTTTTTACTAGATGTAGGCTTAGAATATCTAACCATTGATAGAACTTCAAAATCACTTTCTGGCGGAGAAGCGCAACGCATTCGATTGGCAACACAAATTGGCTCACAATTGGTGGGTGTTTTATATATTTTAGACGAGCCAAGTATCGGTTTACACCAAAGAGACAATCAAAAACTAATAGATTCTTTAGTAAAATTGCGTGATATTGGCAACTCTGTTATTGTAGTAGAACATGATAAAGACATGATGGAACATGCCGATTTTGTTCTCGATATGGGCCCAGGAGCGGGGAAACATGGCGGTAAAATTGTAAGCGAAGGTACTTTTGAAGATTTAAAAAAACACAATACACTCACTACAGATTATTTAACAGGAAGAAAAACAATTGCTATTCCAAAAAAACGTAGAGAAGGCAATGGAAAAACCATCAAGTTAAAAGGAGCTA
>Ga0256845_1001861_pt1 | contig 16302 bp, 12 predicted proteins | sample RiftiametaG_FD_189101 | JGI IMG/M metagenome (GOLD analysis project Ga0256845, IMG submission 189101) | Tube worm associated microbial communities from hydrothermal vent at the East Pacific Rise, Pacific Ocean - Riftia | ecosystem: Host-associated > Annelida > Integument > Unclassified ...
CCCAAATGTTTTAACCGTTGGTGCAGACTCAAATACTCCTTTTAAACTATTGGCAACATCTACAGTAGAAACAGTTTCATCAAATCTTACCGTATAAGATCTACCACCATTAAAATCTACACCATATTGTAACCCTTTAGTCGCTAAAGAACCAATACCAGCTAAAATAACAATACCTGAAAGAATATAAAATTTCTTTCTATTTTTAATAAATCCGAAATTGATGCTCTTAAACGCCCCTTCAGTTAACTTAGTAGAAAAAGAAAGATTTTTGTTTCTGTTTAACTGCCATTCGAAAATTAAACGTGTAATAAAGATTGCAGTAAACAATGAAGTGAAAATACCAATCACTAATGTTTTAGCAAAACCTTCAACTGGACCTGTACCAAAAAACCAAAGAACAAGACCTGTTAATAAGGTAGTAACGTTGGCATCAATAATTGAAGAGTAAGCAAATTTATAACCATCAGCAACTGCTAATCGAACTCCTTTTCCTGCTGTTATTTCTTCTCTAATTCTTTCGAAGATAAGTACGTTGGCATCTACCGACATACCAATAGTAAGAATAATACCTGCAATACCTGGTAATGTTAACGCAACTAATGCTGGCATAGATGCCAATACCCCAAAAATGAAGAACATGTTTGCTCCCAATGCAATTACCGAAGCAATACCTGCTTTAGAGTAATAAAATACCATGTATGCTAATACTATTAATAAGGCAACGATAAATGACATCATTCCTTTATCAATAGACTCTTGCCCTAATGTTGGACCAACAACTGCTTCTTCAACAATTCTTGCTGGAGCAGGAAGCTTACCTGCTTTTAAAATGTTTGCTAACATTTTAGCTTCTTCAATATTCATATTTCCACCAGAGATACTTGTTTGTCCTGTTGGAATTTCTCCCATAATGTTTGGGAAGCTATATACATAATTATCTAAAGCAATAGCAACTGACTCACCAATATGGCTTCCTGTTAAAATTTTCCATTTATTAGCTCCTTCACCATTCATAGTAATAGAAACCTCTGGAGACCCACTCATTTGATCAAATTGTTGTGATGCATCTACAATAACATCCCCTTCTAATGCAGCATTACCATCTCTATTATCAATCTTAATTGCTAATAATTGTAAAAATTTACCATCTTCATCATAAGGTTTAGCTGCCCATAAAAACTTTAATCTTGGAGGAAAGAAAGATTGAACTTCTTTCATAGCTAAATACTTATTTACTGTAGCAGTATCTTTAATTGCAACATAACCAACTACTGGTCCTTGACCATACTCGTATTGTTGAGTTTCTGGGTTTTGGAAAATTGCTGGACGCATTACAGAAAATAAAGGATGATCTTTAGCATACTGTTCTGCATCTTGTTGTGCATTTAAAGCTGCGACAGTAGAATCAGTTCCATCGTTATCAACACCGTTTTCTAAATCAGCAAATAAATCTGAAGCTGCATTCTCTTCTGTAGAATCTCCTTCAGTAACAGCAACAACATCTTCTACATTTACATCTTCAATTGCAGTTGTATCATTCGCAGTTGAATCTTCAACAACTTCAGTAATCCCTTGTAAAACTTTACCTAATTTAGTGTCAGCTTGCTCTATCATAGGATAAACTTCTCTGTTTTCCCAAGTTAACCAAAACTCTAATTTTGCTGTACCTTGTAACAATTGCCTTACTCTTTCTTTATCTTTTACCCCAGGTAATTCAACTAAAATCCTATCAGACCCCGTTAAACGTTGAATACTTGGTTGTGCAGAACCAAACAAACCAACTCTTGTTTTAATTACATTAAAAGAACGATCAATTGCTCCATCTGCTTCTTCTTTAATAAATTCTAATACTTCTTCATTAGTAGCATTTGGCGATAAATTATCTTTATTATCTAAGGTGTAAAAAATAGCTGACAACTTCCCGTTTGGATTAGCTGTTTGATAAGCTTGCCCAAATAGTGTTACAAACTCTTTATTAGAATTTTGTTGTAATTTTTTAGCTTCAGCCAATGCTGTATTAAAAGCTACATCTCTATTATTTGATGATAAAGCTCTTACGACCTCAGCAACTTGAATTTCAAGTGTAACATTCATTCCACCTTTCAAATCTAAACCAAGATTTAACATTTTTCTTCTCAACTCTCCATAAGTATAGTCTATCACAGGATAAACTTTTTCTGAAGCCATTGAATCTAAATAAGCAAATTCTAGATCTGAATTTCCGTTTGCATATTCTTTTGCGTCACGCTCTACTCCATTTGCAACCCATGTTAATGATAAGGCATAAAGACAGCCCATTGCGAAAAGTATTGTAAATGTTGTTAATAGTCCTTTGTTTTGCATTTTTTTTATATTAAATCTTCCTATTTTTTTTATAAGCCTGCAAATATAGCGTTTCAAATACGAATTAACAATAGAAATTATAATAAGTTTTTATTCTTCCTAAAGTCCGTTATATATCGTAATTTTATATGCAACTTATTTATGTTAAATAACGTTTATTCTTTATGGATTTTAAAATAAAACCGATACTCATATTAATCCTTACAAATCTCTTTTTCATTGAGGTTCACAGTCAAATTGGATTTAACAGAACAGACAGTATTACTGTTTTAAAAATAAATGGAGATACATTAAAAAACCCTTGGGTTGGCGGTTTTAATTCTGTTCAATTTTCTGAAATAGACTTGAATTTAGACGGGATTAACGATTTATTTGTTTTTGATAGAGATGGAAATAAGATTTCTACCTTTATAAATGAAGGTATTCCAAATCAAGCAAGTTACAGGTACGACCCTTCTTATATTTCTTCATTCCCTAAGGGATTTGCTAATTGGGTATTATTAAGAGATTATAATTGTGATGGGAAAATGGATATTATGAGTTATTTTTCTGGAGGGATTAAAGCTTATAAAAACAATTCAACCACTCAATTAAGTTTTGTTTTAGATGTCGATTTTATTCAAACAAATTACAATCCTGACGGACCTTTACCAAGTTTTATTAATTTATTTATTAGTCCAACTGACATCCCTGCAATTGATGATATTGATGGAGATGGAGATTTAGATGTTTTAACCTTTGGTATACTAGGATCTTATGTGGAGTACCATAAGAACCTATCTATGGAAAATTACGGCACTTGTGATAGTTTAGAATTTGAGTACAGCAATAAATGTTGGGGGTTTTTCCATGAAAATTCAAGCAATAACAGTGTTACTATTTACGATACCTGTAGTTGGAACATTAATACCCCTCAGAAGCCCACTGGCGGAAACAAACATTCAGGGTCGACTCTATTTACGTTAGATGTTGATGGTAATAACAGTAAAGATTTAGTTTTAGGCGATGTCTCTTTTAACAACTTTACCATGTTAACTAACTCGGACACAAGTCCTAATTTGAATAAATCATCAATAACTGCCCAAGACACTCTTTTCCCTAAGAACAACAACGCGACAACTGCAACCGACATAGAAATTTTTCCTGCAGGTTTCTATTTAGATGTCAACAATGATAATATTAAAGATTTAATAGCTGCACCAAATTGCAATAGTGGTTGTAAAAACAACAATAATGTTTGGTACTACAATAATTCAAATGCTACAAACAATCCAGACTTTAACCTTACAACTGACGCCTTTTTACAAGAAGGTATGATAGAAATTGGTGAAGGTGCTCACCCCGTTTTTTTCGATTACAACGCTGATGGATTAACGGATATTATTGTTGGAAACTATGGAGAGTTTGACTCCTCTTTAGGTCATTTATATAAAGCAGGGTTATGGTTATACAAAAATATTGGGACAGCAAATTCTCCTTCATACCAATTAATTACTAAAGATTATGCTGGTATTTCTACTATTAATTTAGACATTCTTAGTAGTAGACCAACCCTAGGCTTACACCCTACTTTTAAAGATTTAGATGGTGATAATGACCTTGATATGATTTTAGGAGATTATAACGGACGTATTCATTACTTTACCAATACTGCTGGAACAGGAAACACAGCTGTATTTTCAATCACTACTCCTAATTACTTAAACATTGATGTGGGTAATAATGCGACCCCTTTACTACACGATTTAAATAAAGATGGATTAATTGACCTTATTATAGGTAAAAAGACAGGTTTCTTTTCTTACTATAAAAATACTGGAACTACTTCAATACCAAATTTTAGTTTAATTACTGATTCATTAGGAAAAGCAGTGACTATGCGTGTTTTTGATTTTGATGGAAATAGCTGCCCTTTCATAATTGATAGTGTTGGAACAACGCTATTGTTCTCCGGATCTAGCAATGGATCAATTTATAAATTTGGAAATATTGATAGTAACTTAACAGGAACGTTTTCTGTAGATAGTGTTTTTCACAATATATGGGAAGGTATTAACTCCGTTGTTTCAATTGCAGATATTAACAATGACAGTAAATTAGATATGCTTGTAGGCAACCAATCAGGTGGAGTTGCTTATTACAAAGGAAATACCACTATCTTTATTAGTTCAATAGCTAACTTAACGATAGATGAATTTAACCTCTACCCTAATCCAACAAATGGATTAATTAATATTGATTTAGGTACAAACGATTTAAAAAATGCCACTTTAAAAGTTATCAGTTTATTAGGGAAAGTGATTTACAATAAGCGAGTAGCCACTCAAAAAACAACAATCAACCTAAATAATTATAATAAAGGAATTTACTTAGTTCAGTTTTCTAACCAAAGAGGAAGTAAGGCATATAAGATTATTAAGAAATAACATGGTTATTATCTATGCAATTTATTATGAATTTTAAAACAAAAACTACACTACTCTTAATCCTTACAAACTTCTTTCTTATTGAAGTTTACAGTCAAATTGGATTTAATAGAACAGATAGCATTACTGTTTTAAAAATAAATGGAGATACATTAAAAAACCCTTGGGCTGGAGGATTTAATTTCGTTCAATTTTCTGAAATAGATTTGAATTTAGATGGAATCAAGGATTTATTTGTTTTTGATAGAGAAGGGAGTAAGATTTCTACCTTTATAAATGAAGGTATTGCAAATGAGGTGAGTTATCGTTACGATCCTTCTTACACTCAATTTTTCCCAAAAGAACTTAATAATTGGGTATTGTTAAGAGATTATAACTGTGATGGAAAAATGGACATTATTAGTTCTTATTATGGGTTCTTAAGGGCCTATAAAAATAATTCAACCACTCAATTAAGTTTTGTTTTAGATGTCGATTTTATTCAAACAATTTACAATCCTGATATATCTACAAATACACTTAATTTATCTGTGAGCCTATCAAACATCCCAGCAATTGACGATATTGATGGAGATGGAGATTTAGACATTCTTACTTTTGACCTCTTTACAGGTTCTAATGTGGAATATCACAAAAACTTATCCATGGAAAACTATGGCACTTGCGACAGTTTAAAATTTGAAGTAAGCAACAAGTGTTGGGGTTTTTTTCAGGAAAACAACGGCATTAATTTATATGACACCTGTATTAATAATGTTTCTAACCCTCAAAAACCTACTGGAGGAAATAAGCATTCAGGCTCTACCCTATTTACATTAGATGTTGACGGCAATAACAGCAAAGATTTAGTTTTGAGTGATGGTTCTTCTAACAATTTTACAATGCTTACCAATGGTGATGTTAGCCCTAATCTAAATAAATCTTCAATGATTGTAAAAGATTCTCTTTTCCCTAAGAATAACAACACAACTACAGCAACAAGTATAGAAACTTTACCCGCAGGTTTTTATTTAGATGTAAACAATGATAACATCAAGGACTTAATTGCAGCACCATACTGTGAATTCGGTTGTAACAATAACAACAATGTTTGGTATTACAACAATTCTAATGCTACAAATAACCCAGACTTTAATCTTCAAACGAATTCCTTTTTACAGGAAGGTATGATAGAAGTTGGTGAAGGTGCTCACCCTGTTTTTTTCGATTACAATGCTGATGGGTTAATGGATATTGTTGTCGGAAATTATGGCGAATACGATTCCTCTTTAGGGTTAATCTATAGAGCAGGATTGTGGTTATATAAAAATATTGGAACAACAACCGTTCCTTCTTACCAATTAATTACTAAAGATTATGTAGGTATTTCTACTATTAATTTAGACATTGATAGTAGCAGACCAACTCTAGGCTTACACCCTGCTTTTAAAGATTTAGATGGTGATAATGACCCTGATATGATTTTAGGAGATTATAACGGACATATTCATTATTTCACTAACACTGCTGGAGCAGGAAATACAGCTGTATTTACATTAACCACTCCTGATTACCTAAATATTGATGTAGGCAATAATGCTACCCCTTTGCTACACGATTTAGATAAAGATGGATTAATTGACCTTATTATAGGTAAAGAAATAGGTTTCTTTTCTTACTATAAAAACACTGGAACTGCCTCAACACCAAACTTTAATTTAATGACAGATTCATTAGGAAAAGCAGTAACCATGCGTGTTTTTGATTCTAAAGGAAATAGCAGCCCTATTATAATTGATAGTGCTGGAACAACCTTATTATTCTCAGGGTCTAGCAATGGATCAATTTATAAGTTTGGAAATATTGATAGTAACTTAACAGGAACTTTTTCGATTGATAGTATTTTCCATAATATTTGGGAAGGAATTAATTCTATTGTTTTTATTGGTGATGCTAATAATGATGGAAGTTTAGATATGCTTGTAGGAAATCAATCAGGTGGAGTTGCCTTTTACAAAGGAAACGACATCCCCCCTCCTCCACCCCCGCCAATTGGAATTGATGAAAAAGTGAGTTTTGAAGAGTTAAATATTTACCCCAACCCTACTAAAAGTGCTATGGTAATAGATATTCCAAATAACGAAATCAGAGGTGCTACAATTGAGGTAATTGATCTGCTTGGGAAAACACTTGTTCAGCAAAAAATAATAGTTCAAAAAACTACTATTAATCTAGATGATTACGCTAAAGGAGTTTACCTCCTTAAATTTTCTAATCAAAAAGAAAGTAAGGTCTATAAAATAATAAAGGAGTAAAATTTTTAAAAAATATGAAGCAATTAATACTTTTTATTCTTCTATTCTTTTCAATCGTTTTAACATACCAAGCACAACCCCCAATAAATCCATGTGCTCAAATAAGTGATATACACGTTGTTGTTATTGGTTCCTCTACTGCTGTAGGAACTGAACCGAGTACTCCAGATAGTGCATGGGTAAATCGTTATCGCAAATACTTACAGGATATTAACCCTCAAAATCAAGTTACAAACTTAGTATTTCAGCTTTAAATGACACTATTTGTTTTGGTGATTCAGCGACATTAATTTCTTCTGGCATTTCCTCTTCTGACACAACCATCTGATATAATTCTCTTTCTGGAGGAAATATAATAGCATATGGCGACTCACTTTTTTTAACAATGTTATTACTTCTCAAACATACTTTTGTGAATCTGTTAGAGGGAATTTATTTTTCGAAGAATCATTATTTACCACATCAACTACCACTACTAATTTTAATGGAATTATGTTTGATATTGTAGCATTGGATACCATTACAATTGATAGTTTAATGATCAAAGTAAACACTATTGACCAACAAGGAGTTATTGCTTACAAAAGGGCAGGAAGTCATTTCGGTAATGAAATGAATAGCTTAGCATGGACTCCATGGGGAATAGATACTGCACAAGTAAATAATATCGGTGATTTAAAAATGCTTAATTATTCTGACGAGCTACTTTATCTCAATGACACACTAGGAGTTTACTTACACATGCAAAATAATAACTCAAGACTTTCTTATCAATCTGTACCTAGCAGCTTAACGTTTGCGGATAGTCAATTAGAAATAGCTAGTGGAAGTGGAATATCTTACACCTATGGGATTACTTATTACCCTAGAAATTTTAGTGGTGAAATCTTTTACCACCATGGGTTTAATCCATCTGGAAATTGCACTTCAGAAAGAATTCCTGTAGAAATTACGGTATCACAACCTAACATAAATTTGGGAATTGACACTATTCTATATATCTCTCAATCGATATTATTAAATAACAACCTCAGCTTTAGCTCTTATCTATGGAGCAACAATAGTACAACTCCACAATTATTAATAGACACAACTAATTTTAATGTAGGAAACAATACTATTTGGATAGAAGCAACAGATATTTATGGCTGTAAAGCAAATGACACTATCACTGTAACATTTTCTAATCCCACTGACATTAAAAACTTATCAGCTTCTAAATTTATTTTATTCCCTAACCCAACCAATGGAATAATTAATATTGATTTGGGTAAAAACAATTTAAACAATACCAATTTAAAAGTAATTGACATCTTCGGAAAAGTAATTTACAACACCCAAATAACCACTCAAAAAACATCAATAAATCTTAGTAATTATAGCAAAGGGATTTACTTGATTCAATTTTCTAACCAAAACGGAAATAAGGTTTATAAAGTGATTAAAAAATAATCCTACCGTTTATGTTTAAAATGATACCGGTTAAAAAAAAATAGCAACTTCGTTATTCTTTTTGAACAATAATTCTTGTAAATAAAAGTTTAATTTTTAAATTAGCCTCAAATTTTATTTTATGAAAAAATCAGTCTTTACCATTCTTACAATTTTTACACTATTTCCTTTAACTATCTTATCTCAAGAAGAACCACCTGCCTCAGAGAAAAAGGATAAAACTGAGAAAACTAATTTCAAACACAGTTTAGGTTTGGCTGCTGGATTTACTACAGGATACGGGCTTTCGTATAGATTTATTCCAAAAAAAATTGGAGCCCAAATTGTTTTCGCCCCTTATAAAACTGAGTATGAATCACAATATAGTATTGGATTGACTTTTATTTATAAGATAATAGAATCAAGGAGAGCTAGCCTATTCATTTACCAAGGAAATCATTTGCTACTTAAAAGTGAAGATGGCCAAATATACTCACAAGGTTCAGGCTATTATGATGGCTTCGGAAACTACATATACCCAACAACTACGGTGACAAATACCACTATAAAAACAAACAAAATAAATAACGGAATTGGTATTGGTATGGAACTAAAAGCTGGAGAGCATGTTGGGTTTAATTTCATGGTAGGTTATGCAAGTTATGATGCTTTTAAGACAATAAATGTAACTGGTGAATTTGGATTATTTTTCAATTTTTAACTAAGCTCAATTCCTTCTTCTCGTAATCAATTACTGCATTATAATCACACAAAATATCACTTCCTAAAACGCCATCAATAGGTTCAATTCCGAGCTTTTCATAAGACTCATTAACATGAGATAAATCTAATACCGCAGCATTGTAGTTGGCAATCTTAATTTCTCCAATTTGTATCTTATCAATAATCACTTTTTTACTTTCCATTGTATTGTCCCTAAACCTGTAGATAAACGATCTTGAGCTTCTATGGTCTCATTTCCTATAAAGTTACTCATCCTTGTTTCATCAAAAACAGTACGCGATGCTCCAGTATCTAAAATTAAATTTGCAGGTTTTTCATTAATAACTACAGTTACTTTTAAGTGGTAACCATCATCCTCTATTGGAAAAATTTCTATGGGAAGCGTTGTTTTCATAAATTTTATCAAATAAAAAATGCCAGAACAAGTCTGGCATTTAATGTGTTGAGCGAGAGACGGGGCTCAAACCCGCGACCCTCAGCTTGGAAGGCTGACGCTCTATCAACTGAGCTACTCTCGCTTAAGTTTTGCAAACTTAATAATTTATGCAATAACTCCCTCTAAAAGAGCATTAGTTTTTTTAACTCCTGCTGCACTTTCTTCTAATTTCGCTTTTTCTGCGTCAGATAAACTGATTTCAACAATTTTTTCAATTCCGTTTTTTCCTAAGATACAAGGTACTCCAATTGATAAATCGCTTAAGCCATATTCACCATCTAATAATGCAGAACAAGGGAACATTTTTTGAGAATCTTGAGCAATTGCCTGCACCATTGATGAAACTGCAGCTCCAGGAGCATACCATGCACTAGTTCCTAATAAACCAGTTAATGTAGCACCACCAACTTTAGTTGCTTCTACTAACTCGTTCATTCTTTCTTCAGATAAGAATTCAGAAACGTTAACACTATTTCTTGTTGCCTGTCCAATTAATGGAACCATTCCTGTATCACTATGCCCACCTATTACCATTCCGTTAACATCAGATGCAGGACATCCTAATGCTTCACTTAATCTATATTTAAAACGAGCGCTATCTAAAGCTCCACCCATTCCAATAACTCTATTTTTTGGTAATCCAGTTACTTTGTGTGCTAAATAAGCCATTGTGTCCATTGGATTACTCACAACAATTAAAATCACATTTGGGGAATGTTTCAATAAGTTTTTACTTACCATTTTAACAATTCCAGCATTAATACCAATCAATTCTTCACGAGTCATCCCTGGTTTACGTGGAATACCACTTGTAATTACAGCAACATCACTTCCTGCTGTTTTCGAATAATCGTTTGTAGTTCCTGTAATTTTAGTATCGAAACTATTTAAGGCCGCACATTGCATTAAATCCATCGCTTTACCCTCAGCAAAACCTTCTTTAATATCAATTAATACAACTTCCGCTGCAAAGTCTTTAATTGCAATGTATTCAGCACAACTTGCACCTACTGCTCCTGCTCCTACTACTGTAACTTTCATAACTTTATTTTTTGTTTTTTTGTTTCATTTTTAGGTTTACGAAAGTAGACAAAGAAACTAAATTACACAAGGGCTTGGGCTATGATAATTATCAGAAAATTAAGTGCATGATTTAGTCCACATAATCCAATCATTTTTTTACTTTTGTCCGACTATAAAAAATAGAAACGTATGAAAAATTTACTAGATAAGTTTGAAAATAAAACTCCTGAAATTGTATTTGAGTGGAATGATGCAGAAACAGAAGCTCAAGGATGGGTTGTAATAAACTCATTAAGAGGTGGTGCTGCTGGTGGCGGAACAAGAATGAGAGTTGGATTGGACAAACACGAAGTAACTTCATTAGCCAAAACAATGGAAGTTAAGTTTACTGTTTCTGGCCCTGCAATTGGTGGAGCAAAATCTGGTATTAATTTCGATCCGAATGATCCTAGAAAAAAAGGTGTTTTAAAAAGATGGTATGCTGCGGTTACTCCTTTATTAAAACATTATTACGGAACTGGTGGAGATTTGAATGTTGATGAAATTCATGAAGTAATTCCAATGACTGAAGAGTGTGGCGTTTGGCATCCACAAGAAGGAGTTTTTAATGGACACTTTCAACCAAGAGAAGCTCAAAAGATTAATAGAATTGGACAATTAAGACAAGGTGTTTTAAAGGTTATTGAAGATGATAAATTAAGCCCTAGTGTCGAAAGAAAATATGTAGTTGCAGATATGATTACTGGTTACGGTGTTGCTGAATCAGTAAAACATTACTACGCTGTTTACGGAGGTGAATTAAAAGGGAAACGTGTAATTATACAGGGTTGGGGAAATGTTGGTGCTGCTGGAGCATATTATCTAGCACAAGAAGGGTCTAAAATTGTTGGAATTATTGATCGTGTTGGAGGTCTAATTAATGAAGAAGGATTTTCTTACGAAGAAATAACAGAACTGTTTAATGCTAAAGATGGAAACAAATTGAATGCGCCAAACATGCTTTCTTTTGATGAAGTAAATGCAAAAATTTGGGATATTAAAGCAGAGGTGTTTTTACCATGTGCTGCCTCCCGTTTAATTACACAAGATCAAGTAGAACGAATGATTACTTCGGGAATGGAAGTGATTGCTGCTGGAGCAAATGTTCCGTTTGCTGATCCTGAAATTTTCTTTGGCCCAATTGCTGATTTTACAGACAACAACATTAGTATCATACCAGATTTTATTTCTAATTGTGGTATGGCAAGAGTTTTTGCCTATTTAATGAGTAATGATTTAGATATACTAAATGATAAAGCCATTTTTGATGATACATCTAATATTATTAAAGAAGCATTAATCAAATCTCACGCTAAGAATTCAAGTAAAACACACATAGCAAAAACTGCTTTTGAAATTGCTCTAAAACAATTGGTTTAAAAGATTATATTTGCCAACTTTTAAAAACGAGAATAACTTATGGAAATATTTATAATAATAGTCTTTGTATTAGGGTACTTAGCAATTACGCTAGAACACAATCTTAAAATTGATAAATTAATCCCTGCCGTAATAATGATGGCTATTTGCTGGGCTTTAATTGCTTTCGGATTAGACGGATTTACACAATGGTTTGATTCATCAACTCATGCATTAGTTGATGGATTTAGTAGTTTGCCTGCTCATGCAGAGCATCATGCTCATGAAATTGCATCTAAAGGTCAATGGATGGAAAATTCATTATTACACCATTTAGGAAAAACAGCTGAAATTTTATTTTTCTTATTAGGTGCGATGACTATTGTTGAAATCATTGATTACTTTGATGGTTTCTCTACGTTCAAAAACTACATCCGAACAAAAAACAAAAGGAAATTATTATGGATTTTTGCCATTTTAGCATTTGTTTTATCTGCTATTATTGATAATTTAACAGCTACTATTGTATTAATTACTATCCTCCAAAAAATAATTAAAGACAAAGAAACTCGTATGTGGTTTGCAGGGTTAATCATCATTGCTGCTAATGCAGGTGGTGCTTGGTCGCCTATTGGTGATGTTACTACTACTATGCTTTGGATTGGTAATAAAGTTACAACAGATATGTTAATCACTTATTTAATAGGTCCATCTTTATTATGTATGGCTTTACCCACATTTATCGCATCCTTTATGAAACCATTTAAGGGTGATTTAGTGAAAGAGATTGATGAATCAGCTGAAGAATCGCATGATACAACCTATAGTTCTATTATGTTATATCTAGGTTTAGGAATGATCCTATTTGTTCCTATTTTTAAAACAATCACTCACTTACCTCCTTATGTAGGTATGATGCTGTCTTTAGGTGTAGTGTGTACGTTCGCTGAAATTTTCAGTACTAGACAATTCAAATTAACAACGCTTAGTGATCACTCTAAAGATGCAGGACACCATAGTCCTGTACATAAATCATTAGCTAAAATAGAAATGCCTAGTGTATTATTTTTCTTCGGAATTTTAATGGCAGTAGCTGCAATGGAAAGCTTAGGTTTGTTATTTGATTTTGCTGAAACTTTAAACACTTCAATTCCAAACTCTGATATTGTTGTAATGTTATTAGGTCTAGGCTCTGCCGTTATAGATAATGTCCCTTTAGTTGCTGCAAGTTTAGGAATGTTCCAAGAAAGTTTAAATGATCCTTTATGGCATTTTGTCGCTTTCTCTGCTGGTACAGGTGGTAGTATGTTAATTATTGGCTCTGCTGCAGGTGTTGTTGCTATGGGAATGGAAAAAATATCTTTCTTTTGGTATTTCAAAAAAATATCTTGGTTAGCTTTAATTGGTTTTCTTGCTGGTTCAGGTTTGTTTATGATAATAAGACCTTTTGTTGCAGGATAAACCCTCACTATAAGACATAAAAAAGCCCGATTCAAATTTGAATCGGGCTTTTTTATATTAAAATTTTAAGGTAAAATCTTCTTTACTAAGATCTTTATTAAAGAATACAATCCCCACAAAAAAGAGATCTATTGTACTTGTTACTTTCGAATGCGCTTTTATTACCTCCCATGCTTCCGTCATACCTACACTCCAGTGGATATCATCAAACACAAAAAGAGTTTCGTTGTTTGCTTTCCCCACACACCAGTTAAAGTAATTTATTGTTGCTTCTTTCTGATGATTTCCATCAAAGAATACAAAATCCAGTTCTTTCACCGTTTTTAAATAATTAGGTAAAAACTTATCAAATGTACTGTTGACTAATTCAACATTATTAAAACCAATTTTATCAAAATTAATTTGAGCAACTTTAGCTGTATTTGGGCAGCCTTCAATTGTAATCACTTTTGTTTTTTTACTTGGAGCAGCCAAATACAACGTAGTAACGCCCAACGAAGTTCCCAATTCTACAATTGTTTTAGGCTTAAAGTGGTTGACTAATCGGAATAAAAGCTGTCCATATTTTGGCGCTTTTAAAGTATTTTTTGCAATATCTTTTATCTTACGATTAGTAGAGCTATTCACTCTAGATCCTGCCCCATGATCTTCAATGGAAATTTCCATTTCAGTCAATAATAACTTCGCTCTTATCGATTCTATATCTTCATAAACATAGAAAGGAGATTCATCAGAAATTATATTATTATAGAACTCAAATAAATAAGGAGAATGAATATCGTGCGCGTTTCCGGAGTTGAAACGATACTTCGCATATTTTGCTATAAATTTTAATTGACTCACAGCACAAAAATAGTTTTTAAGTTTAAATCATATTAATAAAATAGAACTACTTTTACATGAAACTTTAGTAGTATGAGAATAGTTATTGCTGGCGCTGGAGAAGTAGGCTTCCATTTAGCAAAAATGATGAGTCACGAAGCTCAAAACATTTATATTATTGATGACAATGAGGATAGATTAGACTATGTTCAATCTCATATTGATGTTTTTGGAGTAAAAGGAAACGCAAAAAACATTCACATTCTTAAAGAAGTACAAGTTGACAATTGCGATTTACTAATTGCAGCAACCTCTTCTGAAGAAACCAATCTTTTAGTATGCATCAATGGTAAAAAGTTAGGTGCTAAAAGAACTATTGCTCGTATTAGTAACTACGAAGGTATTGGCACTGAAATGCGAGAATTTTATAGTAGCCTGGGTGTTGATACAGTGATTTCTCCAGTAGAATTAGCGTCTCAAGAAATTAAACGGCTAGTCGGACAGTCTGCTTTTACCAATGATTATGAATTTGAAGGAGGTAAGCTAATTGTTTTTGGAATTACTATTGCAGAAAATTCACCTTTAAAAGACAAATCAGCATCTGATACGCAGCATTTAAACCCTAATAGAGACTTTAAACCAATTGCTCTCTTACGTAACGATAAAACCATAATGGTTCATGGTGATACTATTTTATTAGAAAATGATATCGTTTATTTTATTTCTACAAAAAAAAGTATTAATCAGATTACCAATATTTGTGGCCAAGAGTGTTATGACATCAAAAATATAATGATTTTGGGAGGAAGTAGAATTGGTGTATTAACTGCTGAACTACTTGAAAAGAAATACAAAGTTATTCTTATTGAAAAAGACAAAAAGAAAGCTGAACAGATTGCCAATCACCTTAAAAAGACTTTGGTAATTAATGCTGATGGAACTGATGTACAAGCATTAGAAGAAGAAAATATTGAAGATATGGATGCCTTTATTTCTGTAACAGGAAATTCTGAAACAAACATCATATCATCTATTGTTGCAAAATCGCATGGAGTTAAGAAGACTATTGCTGGGGTTGAAAATATAGATTACATCAATCTTTCACAAAGCATTGGTATTGATACGCTCATCAATAAAAAAATGATTGCAGCAAGTAACATTTTTAAATTTATACGAAAAGGTGAAGTTGAAGAAATAGCCAACCTACATGGCGTTGATGGTGAAATTATTGAGTTTAATGTAAAAGCAGAAAGTAAAATAACTTCAAAACCTTTGCGTGATTTAAAAATTCCAAGTTCAACAAATATTGCAGGAGTAATTAGAAATGATGAAGGATTTATTCCTTTTGGTGGCTTCCAAATGCAAGCAGGTGATAAAGTCGTTGTTTTTACACAGACTGGGTCTATACATGAAATAGAGAAATTTTTCCAATAAAATGGCTAGGAGTTTAATTAACATTAAAGTTGTTACCAATGTTGTTGGGAGTTTAATTATTATTTCGGGAGCGCTGATGTCGCTCTCTATCCCGATTTCTCTTTACTATAAAACAGATGATTTATTCGCTTTAATTATTTCCTCTAGCATTACTTTATTAGCAGGATTAGCAGTTAAGTACTCAACCCGACACCACAAAAACGATGAGGTTAAGAAACGTGACGGATATTTAATTGTTGCTTTGGGATGGGTTTCAATGACTTTGTTTGGTTCTCTCCCTTATGTCATTTCTGGAGCTATTCCAAATTACACTAATGCTTTTTTTGAAACCATTTCGGGCTTAACCACAACGGGCGCAACTATTTTAGAAGACATTGAAGCCATGCCTAAAGGAATTCTCTTTTGGAGAAGTATGACCCAATGGATAGGCGGTATGGGAATTATTGTGTTAACCATTGCTATTCTCCCCCTATTAGGTGTTGGTGGG
>Ga0256845_1001862_pt1 | contig 16300 bp, 14 predicted proteins | sample RiftiametaG_FD_189101 | JGI IMG/M metagenome (GOLD analysis project Ga0256845, IMG submission 189101) | Tube worm associated microbial communities from hydrothermal vent at the East Pacific Rise, Pacific Ocean - Riftia | ecosystem: Host-associated > Annelida > Integument > Unclassified ...
CCACAAAAGCCGCCATTCTTGACTGGATCAAGGATAACCCCTCGCAAACCGGCAAGCGCGATATTGCGCGGGCGTTTGGCATAAAGGGGCAGGCGCGCATTGAGCTTAAGCGCATATTGCGGGAGCTGGCCAGTGAGGGCCACCTAACCAAAGACCGTAAACGCTTTAAGGATAAAAACACCCTTGCCCCGGTAGAGCTGCTACACGTTGTGGCGCAGGACAGCGACGGCGACCTGATTGCTGAACCGCTGAACTGGAAGGGCGATGGGGCGGCACCTCGGCTGGTGTTTGTGGCCAAAAAGGGCGACCCCGCGCTGGCGGTGGGCGACCGGATCCTGTGTAAGATTGAGGCCAAGGCGGGCGAGGCGCGGCTTATCCGGCGCATCGGGCGTGGGGCTGAAAAGATTGTTGGCATTTATCGCGCTATGGATTTTGGCGGTCGGATTATGCCGGTCGATAAAAAGTCTGACCGCGAGTGGCAGGTGGCCCCTGAGGGGCGAAACGGCGCGCGGGATGGGGAGCTGGTGGAGGCCGAAAACGTGGGCGGGCGCACCCGTGGCTTAGGGCGCGCGCGGATAATTGCCCGCATCGGGGACCCTTCAGCCCCCAAGGCGATTTCGCTGATTGCCATTCATGAGCACGGCATTCCGGACCACTTCCCCGAGGAGGTAGAGGCCGAAGCGGCGGCGGCTCAGCCTGTGGAGCTGGGCAAGCGCGAAGACCTGCGCCACTTGCCGCTTTTCACTATTGATCCGCCCGACGCGCGGGATAGGGATGACGCTATTTGCGCCATGCCAGACCCCAACGGGGACGGCCATATTGTATGGGTCGCCATTGCGGATGTGGCGCATTATGTGCGGCCCGGCTCAAAGCTTGATATCGAGGCTAGAAAGCGCGGGAACTCAACGTATTTTCCTGATCGCGTGGTACCGATGCTGCCAGAAGCGCTGTCGGGCGACCTATGCTCACTGCACGGTGGGGTTGAGCGGCCTTGCTTGGCCCTGCGGGTGGTGCTGGATAAAAACGGCAAGAAGATTTCGCATCGGTTTACGCGCGGACTTATGAAATCCCCCGCCGCGCTGAGCTATTATCAGGCGCAACAGGCGATTAACGGTGCGCCCGATGAGGTGACCGAGCCGATACTAGAAAGCGCGCTGAAGCCGCTTTGGGCCGCCTATGCAGCTGCGAAAATTGCGCGGGAAAAACGGCAACCGCTGCACCTTGACTTACCGGAGCGGCAGATTGTGCTTTCTGAGTCCGGCGAGGTAAGCTCGGTAGCGTTTCGGGACCGGTTTGACGCCCATAAGCTGGTGGAAGAATTTATGATTCTGGCCAATGTATGTGCAGCAGAAACGCTGGAAGCGGCCAAGGCGGACCTGATTTACCGCGTCCACGAAGAGCCGAATCCTGACAAAATGGAAGCCCTGCACGAGACTGTGCAATCGGTCGGCATGGTGCTGGCTAAAGGGCAAAAACTGCAAACGGCACAGCTTAACCGGCTGCTCGACCACGCGGCGGGCGGTGAGCATGCGGAGCTGATTAACATGATCGTGTTGCGCTCGATGACGCAAGCCTATTATGGCCCGCAAAACATGGGGCATTTCGGGCTGCACTTGCAGCGCTATGCCCATTTCACCTCGCCTATTCGGCGCTATGCAGACCTGATTATCCATCGCGCTCTGATTGCAGCGCATGGCTGGGGAGAAGACGGGCTAACGCCAGCCGAGGCGGAAAACCTTGAGGCCACGGCGGAGCACATTAGCCAGACCGAGCGGCGCTCTATGCTTGCGGAGCGGGACACGACGGACCGCTACCTGACAGCCTTTTTGGCAGATGAAGTGGGTAGCGCTTTTTCCGGCGTGGTCTCCGGCGTGGCGCGCTTTGGTATTTTTGTTAAGCTCGATGAAACGGGGGCTGATGGGCTGATTCCGGTTTCCCGCCTCGGGCATGAATACTTTATTTTTGACGAGGATAGCCGCACGCTTACGGGCGAGCACTCAAACCGCGTGCTGCGATCTGGGCTGCGGGCGAAGGTGAAGCTGGAAGAAGCGGACCCGCTTACCGGCGGGTTGCTTTTTGAGCTACTGGAGGTGGAGGGTAAGGCCCTGCCATCAAGCCGAAAGGGCAAAAAGCGCGGGGCAAAGCCGAAGGGCAAAGCGCGCGGAAAGATCAAGCATCGGAAGTTCAAGGGTAAGGCGCAACGGAAAGCTTGAAGATGGAAAATTGGCGATATAAACTTTAGTTTATATCGCCAATTTATAGCTTAGCGCCCATATAATCCCTGAACATTTCGGGATAAAAGCGCAAAAAGCAACGGCCAAAACGGATTCTTTATGCAGCCCAAAAACTTGATCATTCTTATAGTCGCTCTCATTGGGCTCGGTGCCTTTTTGTTTGAGGTTTTCATCGACGAGCCGGACTTTAATGACCCGGTCCTGAAGCAGCTTATCGAGCAACTTGAGGAAGAGGGCTACGAGGTGCTTGCTGTGGAAAGCACGATTTTGGGGCGCTATAAAATTGAGGCGCATTCAGATGAATTTGAACGCGAAATCGTGGTTGCCCCAGGGGCGGGCACCTTTTTGCGAGACGAAATTTCACCGCTGACCGAGGGCGACAATGATGGTGACGACTAGAATTATCGGGAAAACCCTGAAGGAGCAGTTATGAAAAAGCCGGTCAAATTATGGCTGATAAGGGCCGCATTGGCGGTGCAGGTATTCAGCCTCGTGCTTTTCGCTGGGGAAATCTATGTGGATTCCTTTGGTAAAGGCCTGATTTATATTTCGTGGGAAGTACACGAAGCCATTGAGATTACAGCGATAATCGGACTGATCATTGGGTTTATCCTTGGGGTGGCACTGGTGCGCAATCTGCTGGCGCGCAACACCAAGGTTGAGGGGCAGCTACGGGTGGCCTCTGGTGAGTTTCACACGCTGTTGCAGGAACATTTTGTGCAATGGGGGCTTTCGCCTTCTGAAACCGACGTGGCGTATTTTGCCATTAAGGGCATGTCAAATAACGAAATTGCCGAGCTTCGAGGCACTTCTGATGGCACCGTGAAGGCGCAGCTAAACGCGGTTTACAAAAAGGCAGGGCTGGAAAGCCGGACTCAGCTTTTGGGCTATTTCATTGAGGAACTTATGGCGAAAGAGGTCGACGTGTAGGGTGGGTGCTTGCACCCACCACTTATCCTTCCGTGCCAATAAACCCACCCGATTGCCGATTCCAAAACCCCGCATACAACCCGTTTTTCGCCAATAGTTCTTTGTGCGAACCCTGCTCGGCCACGCGGCCCGCGTCCAGCACCACGATCCGGTCCATCTGGGCGATGGTGCTAAGCCGATGCGCAATTGCGATTACGGTTTTGCCTTGCATCACGCCGTAGAGCGTCTCCTGAATGGCGGCTTCCACCTCGGAATCGAGCGCTGATGTGGCCTCGTCCAGCACCAGAATCGGGGCGTCTTTCAGGATCACCCGCGCAATAGCAATGCGCTGACGTTGCCCGCCGGAAAGCTTAACACCGCGCTCGCCGACTTGCGCCTCATAGCCGTGGTTGCCGTGCGGATCTTGCAGATCAAGGATAAACTCGTGCGCCTCGGCGCGTTTGGCGGCAAGGATCATTTCGGCGTCCGTGGCCTCGGGGCGACCATACATAATATTGGCGCGCACCGAGCGGTGCAGTAGGCTGCTATCCTGCGTGACCATGCCGATTTGGCGGCGGAGGCTATCTTGCGTGACCGCGCTCACCGATTGGTCGTCAATCAGGATTTGGCCGCCCTCAGAATCGCGGAACCTGAGCAACAGGTTCACGAGGCTGGACTTGCCAGAGCCGGAGCGGCCCACCAGCCCAACCTTTTCGCCGGGGTGAATGGTGAGGGAGATGTTATCGAGCCCGCCTGCGCCTTTGCCGTAGTGGTGGGTGAGGCCCTCAAGGCGAATCTCGCCTTTGGTCAAGGCCAGTTCAGGGGCATTTGGGGCGTCCTCCACCGAGTGCGGCACCGAGATGCTTTGCAAGCCTTCGCGCATGACGCCCGCGTGCTCAAACAACCTTACGGTGACCCACATGATCCACCCCGTCATGCCGTTTAGGCGGATGGTGAGGGCGGCAGCGGCGGCGACTTCGCCGACCGAAACGATGCCAAGGGTCCAGAGCCAGATGGCGGGGCCGATGACGCCGAGCATCAGGAATCCGTTTAGGGTGGCGAGGCTGAAGGTGAGGCGGGTCATCAGCCGGAGGAAGCGCTGGAAGCGGATGCGCTGGCGTTTCATGGCGGAAAGCGCGTATTGCTCCTCGCGCTTGCCATGGGCGAAAAGCTTGACCGATTCGATGTTGGAATAGGCATCTACAATGCGGCCCGTGACCAAGGATTTGGTTTCAGACATGCGCTCGGAGGCGTGGGCAACGCGGGTGGCGACGCGCTTTACGAACCAGATGTAAACCAGCAGCCAAAGGGCCATGGGGGCGGCGAGGCGCAGGTCAATTGTCATCAAAACCAAGATCGCCCCGAGCACATATGTGGTGGCATACCAGATGCCTTCAAGTGCCATATAGGCGCTGTCTTCCATCGCGGGGCCCATTTGCATTACGCGGTTGGCGAGGCGGCCCGCGAAGTCGTTTTGGAAGAAGTCAGTGCTTTGGCCCAGCAGGTGTTTATGGGCGCGCCAGCGGGCTTGCTCTTGCATGTTGCCAGCGAGAGTTTGCTCTAAAAACAAGTGGTTAGATGTGATTACCAGCGGGCGCAGCACGAGGATGAACAAGCCGGCGAGCAGCAGTTCAACGCCGTGATCGGCCCACATGTTTTCCATGCCAGCGCTGTTCATCAGGTCAATGATGCGGCCAGAATAGAAGATCAGCCCGCTCTCCATTAGCGCTGTCAGCACCCCCAAAACCGCCATCAAGGGCAGCCATTTTTTGAATGGGCCAAGCTGGGCTTTGATATAGGGCCAGAGGGTGGCTGAGGGGGTGCTTTCATCATAAGCGGCGAAGGGGTTCACCAGATTTTCGAACTTCTTAAACATGGTGGATCTCCTTCACCGGCAGGATGCGAAGCTCTAGCCGGAAGCCCGGCCAGATGGGAAAACGCCAGCGTTGCGCGGGCGTGATTTCATGAATACGCTCGCCCATGTCACGGATAAACCAGTCAGGCAGAGGATCGGATTCTATGCGGTGGCGATGGTCGCCAGCAAATTGTGGGGGTAACATTGGAGCGCCCTCCTTGGGGCAAATAGGCATATGGGAAAATGAGGGGGCGGGGCGGTAAGCCCACGCAAAAGCAAAGGCTCGTCAGATCGCTGAGAGGGGCTTTGCTTGCATCATTTTCCTAATCCTATCCAATGAATGGTCCGGCGCTTATACTGTGCGGCTTTGCCACAGTCAACCCATGATTGCCAAAAACTTTTGCGTGGCGAAGGGTGCGCAAAAAAGCTAGGAAGGGCGCATGGAAAACATTGACGATATGACCCCGCAAAAAGCCCGCGCCTCGGCGTGGTTTCGTGAGCTACGTGACCAGATTTGCGGCGCGTTTGAAGCGCTGGAAGACGCGCAGGATAAAGGCCCGCACGCGGCCCTGCCCGCTGGCCGCTTCGAGGTGAAACCCACTAAGCGTGACAATGGTGATGGCACCGATGCGGGTGGCGGTGAGATGTCTGTGATGCGGCAAGGCCGGGTGTTTGAAAAGGTGGGCGTGAATATCTCCACGGTTTACGGTACACTCGGCGAGGCGGCCCAGCGCTCGATGACCGCACGCAAGGGCATGAGCCAAATCGCCGAAAACCCGCAGTTTTGGGCGGCTGGCATTTCGCTGGTCGCGCATATGCGCTCGCCAAAAACCCCCGCAGTGCACATGAACACGCGGATGTTCTGGACACCGTTTGGCTGGTGGTTTGGCGGCGGCGCGGACCTGAACCCGATGGTGGAGGTGGCCGAGGACACGGCTTTTTTCCACGCGCGGATGAAGGACGCCTGCGACGCCCACAGCCCCGATTATTACCCCCGCTTCAAAGAATGGGCCGACGAATATTTCATGATCAAGCACTGGAACGAACCGCGCGGGGTGGGCGGCATTTTTTATGATGACCTTAATACTGATGATTGGGACGCCGATTTTGCTTTTACGCAGGATGTGGGCCGCGCCTTCCTCAAGGCCTTTAAGCCACTGACCGAAAAGCACATGTTTGCGCCGTGGACGGCGGCGGACCGTGAGGTGCAACTGGTGAAACGGGGGCGCTATGCGGAGTTCAACCTCGTTTATGACCGTGGCACCCAGTTTGGCTTGCAAACCGGGCATAACCCCGAGGCCGTGCTGATGAGCCTGCCGCCCGAGTGCAAGTGGCCTTGAATTAAAATATTGACAAATTTACTTGCCGTTAACACTTAATAGTGATTCTATGGAAACTACAAAACTGTTCTTAATACCATTTCTTTGAGAACTAGAACAACGAACATGAACTGTGTGGAAAAATGAAACTTGATGATGTTCTAAAAAATACGGTCACAGCGGTTATTCGCGATAACTTTGCGGAAGGGGAAGTTGTGGACGTAGAGTTTGAATCTATCGAACTGGCCGAAGATGGTGCAACAATTACTATTAAAGTGGTTTTTACCGTTGACTCCAAGCCTGATGACGTGGCTGAACACTATTTTGGATTGACTGGTAAAGTTCGATCTGCTCTCGGTGAAGCTTGGCAGGAATACTTCCCTGTAATTTCTCCTTCGTTTGGACGAGAAGAACATGCCTGATATTGGTTTAGCTGGTGGCCTTTTGAAAACAGCTGAAAAACTAACGAGCTCAAAAGGGAAAAGACCAAGGCAATCAAATTTGCGTCGCTCGATTAGCACAAGCTATTACGCAGTATTTCATGCGCTGGCAAAGAATTGTGCGGATGCTTTGGTAGGAACAAATAAGAAAACACGCCCGAATAAAGCATGGGTAGAAGTATACCGTGGATTGTCACACGGAGTTTGTAAAACCGCATGCGACGGTGCAAAAAACATTGGTTTCCCTGTAGAACTAAAAGACTTTTCTGACGCGTTCATGCAACTGCAAGCAGCTCGGCATTCTGCAGATTATGATCCAATGGTAAGAGTGCAAAAACAAAGAGCTCAATTCTTTCTCTCTTTAGCAAAGACCAGTGTGAAAAAGCTGAATACAACGTCAATGAAAGATAAAAGAGCTTTTGCTACATGGGTGTTGATTACCAGCCAAGGTGCTAGGCAAGCGCGGGAAAGAGTTAGATCTGGTAATCTGAGAAATTTGTAAGTGGAAATGGCGAAAAATGGCATTGCGATTATCGGCTGGGGCTCGCTGATTTGGGACCTTGAGATCCTTACGCCGCACACGGTGGGCGGCTGGCAGATGGCGGCGGGGCCGAGGCTGCCGATGGAATTTTCGCGGGTGTCCCCCAAGCGCAAGCTCGGCTTGGCGGTTTGCCTTGACCCTGTGGCGGGGGTGGCGTGCCAGACGCATGTGATCCGCTCGGCGCGTGGGGGTATTGCGGCGGCGATTGAGGACTTGCGGGCACGGGAGCGGGCGCCGGAAGGCTTGATCGGGGCTTATCACGCGGATTTTCAGCATGGGCGGATGCCGGAGGTGGTTTCACTGGTGCAGGCGTGGTGTGCGGATATGGGCTGGGACGGGGCAGTGTGGACCGACCTTGAGCCGAATTTTGAGGCCAACACCGGACGCGGGTTTTCGGTTGAGGAAGGCATTGCTTACCTCAAGACCCTGCGCGGGGAGAGCCTTGAGGAGGCGTATAATTACATCGAGAACGCGCCGGTGCACACGGCCACGCCGCTAAGGGCGGCGCTGGCTGCGGATAGCTGGTGGCAGAGGCTTGGCATAGGGCAGCAAAGCTGACATAGTCGGGGCAACCCGAAGGAATCCTCATGCTGCCCGTACTTCAAGCCACGCTACCGGTTTTTGCTATTATTGTGCTCGGCTTTGGCCTGCGCAAGGGCGGGTTTATTGCGGCGGATAAGTGGAGTGCGGTCGAGGATCTGTGCTTTTATGTGCTGTTTCCGGCGATTCTGGCAAAGACGATGATCGAGGCGGACCTGTCCAACATCGAAGCGGGCGCGTTTACGCTGACGTTGGTGGTCAGCGTGGCGATTATCGGCGGCACGATGCTGGCGATATGGCCGTTGCTGCGGCGGGTGTTGGGCACCAAGCCAGCGCAATTTTCCTCGATTTATCAAACCACTACCCGCTGGCACGGGTTTATTGCGCTGGCGATTGTGCTCAATCTTTATGGCGCTGACGGCGCGGCGCTGATCGCGATTATTTTTGCGGTGTTGGTGCCGATATTGCAGGTTAGCAACATTATGGTGCTGGCGGCGTTTTCGGATAAAAAGGCCGATATGCGCGGGGTGGTGCTGACGATTGTGAAGAACCCGCTGATTTGGGGCATCGGGCTGGGGATGGCGCTGAATGGGGTGGCGGTGTGGCCGCCGGTGATGGGCGCGCTCGACCTTTTGGGCCGCTCGGCGCTGGGCATGTCACTCCTGACCCTCGGTGCGGGGCTGAGCCTGAAGGCGGCGCTGCATCCTTCCAAAGAAATGCTTATCGGCATTATCGGCAAGCTCCTTTTCACCCCATTGGTGATGATGAGTGTGGCCTATGCATTTGGGATTAAGGGGCTGGAGCGGGATGTGCTGCTGATTGCGGCGGCGGTGCCCACGGCGATGAACGGCTATGTGTTGGCCCGCAAAATGGGCGGGGATGCCGAGCTTTATGCCACCATTTCCACTGTGCAAACCGTGGTGTCCTTTGTGACCATCCCGCTGCTTTTATGGTTGATGTCTGGGTGAGGCCTCGCGATACTCTTTTGAAATTGAAAAGGGGTCTGCGATGATTGACGGCTGGAACAAGATGAGCGCCACGGCGCTGGGGCGGGAAATTGGCGCGGGGAAGCTCGACCCTGTGGCCCTTACCGAGGCGTTTTTAGCGGCCATTGATCAGCATGAATATCGAGACCTGATATATGCGCGTGGCACGCCTGCGCGGGCGCTTTCAGAGGCGCGGGCGGCGCGCCAAAGGGCCAAGGATGGCGTGCGGCGTGGGGTGCTCGACGGGGTGCCGATAAGCTGGAAGGACCTTTATGACACGGCGGGCACGGTGACCGAAGCGGGCAGTGCTTTGCTCAAGGGCCGCGTGCCTGCGCAAGATGCCGTGGTGCTGCAAAACGCCACCCGTGCGGGGCTGGTCTGCCTTGGCAAAACCCATATGACAGAGCTGGCGTTTTCGGGGCTCGGGCTGAATCCGGTCACCGCGACGCCGCCGAATGTGAATGATCCGGCGCTGGCCCCAGGGGGGTCGTCCTCTGGCGCGGCCACATCGGTGGCCTTTGGGCTGGCGGCGGCGGGCATCGGCTCGGATACCGGCGGCTCGGTGCGCATTCCGGCGGCGTGGAACAACCTTGTGGGGCTAAAAACCACCAGCGGGCTGCTGTCGCTTGAGGGCGTGGTGCCGCTATGTGCTAAGTTTGACACCGTCGGGCCGCTATGCCGCTCGGTGGAGGATGCTGGGCATTTACTGGCGGCGATGGGCGGGCCAAAAGCGCCAAGCCTCAAAGGGGCCAACCTTGCAAACATGCGCTTTGCGGTGCTGGAAACCGTAGCGCTGGATAATTGCCGCCCTGAACCGATGGCGGCTTTTGAGAGCGCTTTGAAAAAGCTGGAAGCCAAGGGCGCGCACGTTAGCCGGTTTACCTTTGCTGGCATCCAGCGCGCGATGGAGTTGGCGGGTTGCTTGTTTGTGGTTGAAGCATGGGCGCAGTGGGGCGAGGCGATAGAGGCCGCCCCCGAGAAAATGTATGGCCCTGTGCGCCAGCGTTTTGAGGCGGGCAAGGCATGGGCGGGCTATGATTATGTGCGGGGCTGGAAAGAGCTAAAGCGCATTCGGGCGGAATATGCAGCGCTGACAGCGGGGTATGACGCGGTGCTGATCCCGTCTAGCTCCATATTGCCGCCCGACCGCGAGCGGCTGCTCTCAGACGACGAATATTTTATTTCCGAGAACCTTCTGGCGCTCAACAACACCCGCATTGGCAACCTGATGGGGGTATGCGCGCTGACCTTGCCATTAGATGTGGCGGGCGCGGGCATTATGGCTATGGCCAGCCCGTTCAGTGAGCCTCGGCTTTTGCGGCTCGGCGCTGCGATGGAGGCGGCGCTGTAGCGTGGGCCTTGCAGGACGTGCATAAAGGCATATATTCAAAGCGTGCTTCAAAGGAGGCTGCTATGCCTGACGACCACGCCCCACCCCGCGAGCCGGTTAAGGTTCCGCTGGTGAAAGAGCCGCTGAGTGTGCTGCAAACCCTGCGGACTGCGCGGCGTAATGTGCTGGAGATCATCCCCGATATTTGCACCAAGCAGCCGATGGTTAGCGGCAAAACCGCGATGGTGCGCTGGCATATGGTGATGGACCCGGGGGCGCTGCGGCGCGTGCTGAAGGATAATCTCGCGAATTACCCGAAATCTGACATCACCAAAAACCTGCTGCGGCCTGCGATTGGCGATAGCATGTTTATTGCCGAAGGTGCGCATTGGCGCTGGCAAAGGCGGGCGGCGGCGCCGGTGTTTTCGCATCGGAATATTGCGGCGCTTGCCCCTATTATGTCGGCCTCTGCTGAGGCGGTGTGCGACCGGCTGGCAGGGCAGGATGAAGCCGATATGTTTGAGGAAATGGTGGCGGCGACGTTTGAGGTGATCTCGAACGTGACGTTTTCTGGCGCGGGGGAAATGGCGGGCGGTGACGTGCATAAGGCGATTGACCGCTTTATCGACGAGTCCGCGCGGGTTTCGCTGATGGATATCATCGGCATTCCCACATGGGTGCCACGGCCCTCGCGCCTTTTTGGTGGCAATCCGGTGGCGGAAATGAAGCGGGTGGCTGACGGTGCGATTGAAAAGCGCCGGAAGGTGGGGGCAAAAGCGGTGCCAGACCTGCTGGACCTGCTGCTGGAGGGCATAGACCCTGAAACCAAACGCCAGATGAACAGCGCCGAGCTGCGCGACAACCTGCTGACGTTTATCGTGGCTGGGCATGAAACCACGGCGCTTACGCTGGCTTGGGCGCTTTACTTGTGTGCGTTCGATCAGGATGCGCAGGAAAAACTGCATGCGGAGGTGAGCGCGGTGCTCGGGGGCCGGATTGCGGGGCCAGAGGATATCGGCAAGCTGCCCTACACCGAACAGGTGATCAAGGAGACATTGCGGCTCTACCCGCCCGCTTCGTTTATCTCGCGCACGGCGCAAGGGGCCGACGAGCTTTGCGGGCGGGAAATCCGGCGCAAAGACACGGTGATGCTGCCGATTTATGCCTTGCAGCGCAATGAGCAGCTTTGGCCCGAGCCGGACGCCTTCAAGCCCGAGCGCTTTGCCAAGGGGGCTAAGTATGACCGCTTTGCGTGGTTGCCTTTCGGGGATGGCCCAAGGGTGTGCATCGGCGCGCATTTCGCCATGGTCGAAGCGTAAATCATACTGGCGAGCTTGGTTTCGCGCTATCGGTTTGAGCCGATAGAGGGCAAAGCGCCTGTGCCAGAAATGGTGCTCACCTTGCGGCCAAAAGGCGGCGTTTGGCTGAAAATGTCGGCGCGCAGCCGGTGACGGATTTCGGGACTTCAACAAGCGCAACCGTTGCAGCGCGGCGCGGGTAGGCCGCTGCCAAGCAGTATAATGCTAGACGCGCCGCAACCGAGCGAAGCGAGGCACGGTCCGGTGCTTTAGCACCGGAAAATGGGCGGTGAGGTGCGTATACCGGCTTTATAACCAGCATGCCTCGAAGAGTTAAAACTTTCCGGTTTTGATGGCAAAGTGCCGATATTGTGGTCTGTTCAAGGTGTCTATTATCCTAGGAGAATAGACACTGCAAAGCCAGGATTAATTGATTATAATCAATCGGTTGCATAAACTTAAGTTTTCAATTCTCAGAACTATCAAACACGCTGAACCGAGTTCCAGCAGGTTACTCTTTATGCCAGCCATTAACCCAAACCCATCCGCCGCTAAAGCGCCGGACCACGCCGCGCCTCCGGCGCGGTAGCGGCGCGTCAACCATCCTTCTTGTGGCAACATCCCTTTCGCGCCGCACTTCAACCGCAGTGCTTGCGTCACCCTCTGCTGGGCGCTGTCAATAGCGCAAAAGTTGCCGCGCGGCGCGGGGGTCAGCGCTCGCCAAGGAAAACCACGCTTAACGCGCCGCTGCCGAGCGTAGCGAGGCTTGGTTCCGGTGCTTTAGCATCGGAAAGGCAGGCGGGGGGCTACGTGCTTGGGGTTTCATCCCCTAATATTTGCGGCTCTGTTCGGGCTTTGCAGGCGCTGCGCGGGCAGATGCGGCAGGTAATGCCGATGGGCTGCGGCGCGCCGAGGTCGGGCAGCCACTGGGTGAGTAGGGCGCGTTGTTCGTAGTGGATGATCAGCATGGCGGCGTTGAGCTCCGGCGGGCGGCCAAAGGCGGGGGTGGTTTGGGTTTCGGCAATGGCGAGGCCGATAAATTTGTGCTTGCCGGGGAGCTCCAGCAAAGCGGCAACTGGGATTTGCGGGGTGGCGAAGGCTTGGAATAGCGGCCAGAGCGGGCAGGCGTTGCCGTGGCGGGGGAAGGCGAAATCGGCGATCGGGCGGCGGTAGAGAGCGCGGCCAGCGGCATTGGCGATGATCAAGCCCATTGGAGGCGCGGCGGTTTGGGCGGGGTCTTGGAAGGCGAGGCGGCGGAAGGCGGCGTGTAGATCAGTGCCGAAAGCCTGCGCGATTTCGCTTGGGTTATAGTGGCTTTGACGGGCTTGTTTTCCAAAATCGCTTTGCGGAATGGCTTGGGCGTCTCGGGCGTAGTTTTGCAGGAATTCGGTCGCCAACCGGCTGGTTTCGGGGTTTTCTAGCTCGCCATCATCGGCCATGATGCGGTTAACGATATAGGCGACTTCGACTGTGGTGGCGGGGGCTTCGCCGAGGTTATCTAGCTGGGGGAAGGCGTGGTTGTGGCGGGCCAAAAAGCTGTCTAGCTCCTCCTGCGGTGTGGCAATCCCCGCCTTTGGGTCGGCCTTTTTATCAAAATACTGCACGAGGGATTGCGCCGAATCCGTTAGTCGGCGGCTTTCTTCGTGGATGATGGTATGGAAGCGCGCCTGTTTTTCCGGCTCGATATCCTCGATGTTTTTCAGGATGTTGGAAGTGGAGCGAATGGCGGTGATATTGGAGAGCATGCCGTGTAGGCTTTCGGCCAGAAAAGGATCATGGGTCAGGCGGTCAGATAGCGCGGTGATCATCGCTTCTTGGTCTCGCGTTTGTCGATACAAAGCAGCAATCATCTGCGCCCAGCCCGGAAAGCGGCCCGCTAGTTCCTCGATCCCTACCACCTCGGCGCCAATCGTTGGGTGGTGTGCGGCGGCCTCATGCAGGTCTGAAATCTTCGCCGAATCGACGCCGTCTGACAGGCTAGAGGCCGGCACATCCAGCACCCGCGCGATCGACAAAAGCACCTTGCCGGCCACGGCGCGGCGGTTGTGCTCGATCAGGTTCAGGTAGCTTGCGGAGATGCCCGCCTGCGCGGCCAGCGCTTTTTGGGTCAGCTTTGCTTGCCTACGTTGCTCGCGTATGCGGGTGCCGGAAAGTGATTTTCGCATGGAATTCCAAGCCTTTGCCGCAAAGTGTTGAAAATTTGTTTACAGTATACTCACGCTCAATAACAATACCTTTACAAATTTTCGCTGTAAACACAATCTGTTATTGCAAAATTCACAAATGCCCCCAGAATGACCCTGCGGCAACATAGCCGCGCCGGTTCGCCGGATAAACCGACACGAATGGGAGGATATTCATGTCAAAACTTATAATGAACCGTCGCGGGTTGCTAAAGTCTGGGGCCGTAATGGGCGCTGGCGTAGCGCTGCCGACGATTTTCACCGCGTCCAGCGCGGCGGCTTTTACCAATGAGCCATCTGGCAGCACGGTTACGCTTGGCTTTAACGTGCCTCAAACCGGCGCCTATGCCGATGAGGGTGCTGACGAACTCCGCGCTTACATGCTTGCCGTTAAGCACCTGAATGGTGAAGGCGATGGCGGGATGATGAACACGTTCTCGTCCAAAGAGCTGAAGGGCAACGGGATTTTGGGTAAGAAGGTCGAATATGTGACCGGCGACACTCAGACCAAGTCTGACGCGGCGCGCGCATCTGCGCAATCCATGATCCAAAAAGACGGCGCCGTGATGATCACTGGCGGCTCTTCTTCGGGCGTGGCGATTGCTGTGCAGGGCCTCTGCCAAGAGGCTGGCGTGATCTTTATGGCGGGCTTGACCCACTCTAACGACACCACCGGCAAAGACAAAAAAGCCAATGGTTTCCGGCACTTCTTTAACGGGTATATGTCTGCGGCGGCACTCGCACCTGTTTTGGCTGACCGGTATGGCACCGATCGTAAGGCTTATCACCTCACGGCGGACTATACATGGGGCTGGACCCAGCAAGCCTCTATGGCGGCTGCTACCGAAGCCAAGGGTTGGGAGACCGTGGCCAATGTGCTCACGCCACTCACCACCACTGACTTCAGCTCTTATGTAGCGCCCGTAATCAACTCTGGCGCCGATGTGCTGGTGCTGAACCACTACGGTGGCAACATGATCAACTCGCTGACCTCTGCTGTTCAGTTTGGCCTGAAAGACAAGATGGTCAACGGCAAGAACTTCGAGATTGTTGTGCCGCTTTACTCGCGCCTGATGGCGCGTGGTGCTGGCGACAACGTGAAGGGCATCTTTGGCTCTACCAACTGGCATTGGTCCTTGCAGGACGAAGGCTCGAAGGCGTTTGTTCAGAGCTTTGGCCAAGAGTATGGCTTCCCGCCATCGCAGGCTGCGCACACCGTTTATTGCCAAACCCTGCTTTATGCAGATGCGTGTGAGCGCGCTGGCACCCACAATCCTTGTGGTGTTGGCGAAGCGCTTGAGGGCTTTAAGTTCTCTGGTCTTGGCAACGGCGATGTTGAGTATCGCGCCGAAGATCACCAGTGCTTCAAAGACGTGCTGGTTGTGAAAGGTAAAGAGAACCCGACCTCCGAATTTGACCTTCTGGAAGTGGTGGAAGTAACACCGCGCGCACAGGTTGAATACGAGCCAGAGAACGAGTTCTTTGCGGGCGGCTCTTTGGGCACCTGTAACGCAGGCTAAGTTTCCCCCTCGGGAAAACCTTCCGGTCGCGCCTTGCGCGCGGCCGGCTTTTCTGCAAACCTGCAGAGCTTTTTTCATATAAAACGGAGCGGGCCGAGCAATGGACGCCATCCTTCTGCAACTTCTTAATGGTTTGGATAAGGGCAGCGCCTATGCGCTGATCGCCCTTGGCCTGACCCTGATTTTTGGCACGCTTGGCGTGGTCAACTTTGCCCACGGGGCGCTGTTTATGATCGGGGCTTTTGTGGCCGTGACCCTGACCAAGGTTTTCGAAATTTCTAAAGTGGTGCTCGACCCCGAAAAGGTGGATTTTCTTGGCAATCCGGCCAAAATAAAAACGCCTTATGTTACAGAATGGTTCGGCAGCTTTGGCGAATGGATGATTGATTATACCATTCCGATTGCGGTGCTGCTCTCGATTCCGATCATGATCATCATCGGGGTGATCATGGAGCGCGGGCTTATCCGGCTGTTTTATAACCGCCCGCATGCAGACCAAATTTTGGTGACCTTCGGGCTCGCGATTGTGCTGCAAGAGATCATCAAAATATCATTTGGCTCCGAAGCGATTTCGGTAAACGTGCCAGCGGCTTTTGTGGGGCCAGTGGATGTAGGCGCGTTTTTCGGGCTGGATTTCTCCATTTTCTACCCGTTTTGGCGGCTGATTTATATCGGGTTTTCCATCGTGGTGCTCGGGGCGGTGTTCTCGTTCCTGCGCTTCACCACCTTTGGCATGGTGGTGCGCGCGGGCATGGCGGACCGTGAAACGGTGGGCCTGCTTGGCATTAACATTGATAAGCGCTTCACCATTATGTTTGGCGTCGCCGCCGCTGTGGCGGGGCTGGCGGGGGCCATGTATGCGGGCGTAAACAAGCCTGTTTTCCATATGGGCATGGACTTTTTGGTGCTGAGCTTTGTGGTGGTGGTTGTCGGCGGCATGGGCAGCTTGCCCGGCGCGGTGCTGGCGGGCTTTATGCTGGGCGTGTTAGAGGCCTTTGCCTCTATGCCATTGATAAAAAATGCGATTGCCTCGGTAGGACTGCCGAGCATTGACCAAATCATCATCTATCTGGTGGCGGTTATTGTATTGCTTGTGCGGCCTAGGGGCCTGCTCGGCAAAGCCGGCGTGATGGAGGATTAAGGGA